>Ga0256844_10000006_pt1 | contig 125228 bp, 197 predicted proteins | sample MusselsmetaG_FD_189100 | JGI IMG/M metagenome (GOLD analysis project Ga0256844, IMG submission 189100) | Mussel associated microbial communities from hydrothermal vent at the East Pacific Rise, Pacific Ocean - Mussels | ecosystem: Host-associated > Mollusca > Shell > Unclassified ... | reverse complement strand
TAGCCATTATTTTGCTATTTGAAATAGACTTATGGTGGCATAGTTTCTCTGGTCATGTACCCAAAGAACGATTGCAATCTTTCACTATGCCTTCATAAATCTACTTTTGATAACACTCACCGCTCCCCTACCACCCAGGAATGCGTCCATCGATTTGGGAATTGAACCCACTAGGGAACCGGTCAGTGTTATTGGTTCCTGAGTTTTTTAGCTTCTAAAAGAGCTATGGTTTCTTCGGAAGTAACCTTTTCATTGTTTCCTATTTGATCTTCACCTGCTGTATCGTTTATGACTTGGTTGTCACTCCCGATTGAGCTAGCTGTTATCTCACAAGACGGACCAGGAAATATCTCACCACAAGATAAAACGAACGCCTTATATAAAACTTCTTTGAAATCTTATATAGAGGTTCTGGCGCAGTAGATGGGTTACGATCCCACTACCTCTCCCGTGACAGGGGAGTGCTCTTCCGATTGAGCTACTACTGCATTTTTCTATGGTGCCGCCTCTGGGTAACGATCCCAGCGAGCCTAAACACTGGTTTTACAGACCAGCTCCCCTCCTTAGAGATATACGACGACATTTTTTGGTGACCCATGGGAGTATCGATCTCCCCTCTGCGAATTGAAAGTACGCTGACCTACCAATAGTCGAATGGGCCTTTGGTTGCGGACCTCAGAATCGAACTGAGCATAATGAAAGGGTATGAACCTTCCTCGACACCTTGTCTGGTACCCGCGATAGTTTGGTCAATAATCATCTAGGGTTATCTGCTGAAACGTATTCCAACAAAAGCTACCTATCAAAAAATTGACTTTCAATAAAGTTTATCTTATTATATCCTTTCGGTCTTGCGGGATCTACCATCACCAAGAGATAAACTTTGTTGAAAATCAACAATAAAATGTAAAATAACATATAACTCTTCTTGTTATGTACTATTATAACATAATATACCTTAGAGGAACATTAAAATTGCTACTTTTTTGAATTCTTTTTGAATTCTTTTTGTTTTGTTTTGAAGTTTTGAGGACTTCGTAGAGCCCTCTGTTTTGAGGGGACTAGGAAACGCTCGGTTTCTGGAGTTGACAATCATGTTCACTATAATCTAGATAGTCTGAGTGTTCTATATGTTCTAACATGATTGTCCTTTTTTGTTTTATTTATACTTTTGTTTTTTGTTTCTGTTTATGTACTATTATACTACTGGAACCTTAAAGTTTTCTAAAGTAAACCATCCGCTCTAAATTTATCAAACCCAGTTAGGGATTCGTATAGTTTCAATCTTTTTGGCAACAATACAAAATCTACTTCTCTGTCTGGCTTCAGTTTTAGACTTGATGACATATCAACATTTGATGTCATAGGCAACAAAAATAAAACACCAGTGGGTGATAACATTATAATGCTACTGGTATAATACCGATATTTTGCTTCTGGTGTTTGTTCTTCTTTTGGTAACTCTTCTTGTGGTCTTATTGGGTTGTTCTGTTTTATCTTATCTACATCAGTAAGATTTGATATAACAGTCAATACAGAAAATGGATGCACATCATCACCTAATTGTTTGATAGCTTTACTTGTGTAATTCCATCGCTTAGTAGAAGATTCCCAACCTGCTGTCTCTTCATCTGATGGTTGATATCCTGCATTTTTTAGAAGTTTGCCGTGGTTTGTTCTTATTACTAATTCATCTTCTGTGATTGAGGTATGTGCAACATCATAATCATCTTTAGTGAGTTTAGGATGGATGATATCCATTTGTTCAGCAAAGCTAAGTTCTTCCATGTCTTGGTTTTCTTGTTCTATTTTCAGAAGCTCTTCTAATCTTGCGTTATTTAGATAGATTTCTGTAATTTCAAAATTTGTACCATCTGAGATAAATGTGGTTCCAACGAATAAATTTCTAATTAGAACCTTCTGTGCAGCTTTGACAGAAGTTTGTGACATTGCTTCTTCTAGTGCTTCGTGTTGATTTTTAGTTCTGATCTCTGATTTTTTAGTAGAACCTGATCCGGTTGTTTCTACGTCTGTGTGGTTATCCAAGGCAGCAGAAACAATCATTATCTTCTTGTTGTTTACGCCTTCTTTCCACTTTGTTCCTTGATCTACAAGATACAAAGATTGGGTGGTGCCTTGAGTTTTTACTTCTAGTTGGTAATCAGGCGAATAATTTCTATCTCTTATCTTATACAAAAACCAAGACTTCTTCTTAGAATTTGGTAGTTGACATTTTTTACCTATGATTACGCACATAATGGACCTTTTTATGTTATTTATACTTTACACCTACTACCATCTTTTCCGTGCCACCTATACATATTCCTTGAAGCACCAGACTTACCACAAGTAGGACAAGTAAACATCTCACAAGCCTTTCTGGTTTTAGCAGAGTTACTCATTAGTTTTTTGGTAGATGTAGTGTGTGATTTTCCTATCATACCAACATTATTTCTACTCATTTTGGATCTACTTTTTTGTGAATGTTTCTTACCATACATTCCATTATTTTCACCAGAATATGCCATCTTATTTTTTTCTTTTTGTTCTTGAGTTCGTTTCTTTCCCACATTGCCATGAGTGTTATGTCGTAACCTAAAAAACTTCATGATTATTCTGCCTTTTATCATAAGTATACGTCGAGATAATTCTTTTTGGTGTAAATTTTTAGTTTGCTCCACCTCAATAATTTTAGGAAATTTCAATCCTGTCAAGTCGAACCCATATGGTGTTTGGGTCTGGCGATTTATAAAATTATGGTTACTTGATACTGAAAATTTGGTGTGTAAGTATGATTCCATAATCATTTTATCTGCTGGGTTGTCAAATACTTTTATTATTTTTACAACCCAATCACCTCTATTATTTTGAAAATCATTTCGGAACCAGTCATCACTGCTACTGGTAAAATAAGTAATTCCAACACTATTTCCATAGTCATTGTCTGTCTTGGAACCATAATAGTATAAACCAAGACGTTTATGCGTCACTCTATAAACAACATGGCTCCTACCATCTACTTCAAAATTTAGCTTTTGGGACCTTCTATCTAATAAAACGTCACTCTTGTATTTTATATAAGACATACTAAAATGGAATTTCTTCTTCTGGTAAGCCTACAAATTTAGTATCTGAGATACAGTAGTCTTGATAATCACACCAATTACATAAGGGTGTTTCATTTTTCTGGTAATTGTAGTCTTTTTCTATTGGATCGATTGTATCCCATAGACCCTTTTTATACTTTTCAATATCTTTTCGTTCTACCATTTTTGTGTTGAGTTTATTATGGTCTACGTATGCGTACACCAACATAATTTTATCAAATGGCATTTTACTGAAAAGACCAATAGCGTACCATAACAACTGAGACCAATCTTGCTGGTCTTTTGATTTGTATTTACCCGTTTTATAATCAGTTAGAAGAAGTGTATTGCTTTTTTCGTCTAGAAAACCAACATCTATATATCCCCGTAAGAATGCTTTTGTGTTGTATTCTTGGACTTCCATGTTTAGGTCAAGACCAATAGCCAATTCAGTGAAAAGTGTCTTACGTTTGAATAACACCTGACCAGCTTTTGATTCTTTGAAATTTTTAGCTATAACGAAACAATCTTTTATTTGCTCTTTAGATAAAAACCCACCTTCTATAATTTTCTTGAATTCATGGTGTGCTTTTATTTTCTTGAGATCAAAGTCCAACTCTAAAATCATATGAATCAACTTCCCCCTATCAAGAGCATAAGCTGATGTTTTGATTCTAGGAATTTTCTGGACGTATGTGTAATTGAACTTTCTAGGACATTGTTTCCAAGTTCCTATCTTAGTAAAGCTGTACGGAGTATGTCTCAACGCCGTCGCTCTTAGACTCATTGACTAAATACCGTAACGTCAGTCATAAGACGGTCATCTGCTTTGATTTCTGCTTTCATTTGTTCAACAATTTCAGCTGTCTCTGCATCTTCTTTTAGTTCAGCTATCATAGTTTTTTGAGCTTTGAGTGTAGCGGCAACATCAACACCATCTTCTTTGTACTGTTCTTTCAGTTCTTTTTGACGTTCTTGTATTGCGCGTTTTTCCATTTCAATGTCGTTATGTTCTTTTAGGAACTTTTTAGCTTCTGCACTGTATTCGTATTTAGACACCACTTCATTTACTACCATGTTTTCTTGAAGTTTTTTCAGTGATTTGATTTTATCTTTTAGTTCACCGTTTTCTACTTCTAGTTCAGCAATCGCATCTTCTAGTGCTGTAGGGTTTACTGCTAGGGCTTGTTCTTGTTCAGCTATTTCTTCCGTTGATGGTTCTGGTTCAAATACTGGCTCAAAATCTACTGGTTCTGGTGTTGTAGTCGTAACGTCTTGAGGTTCGCTTATAACAGCTTCTACCTCTTGGTGTGTACCTAGTGTCGTCTCGGGTGTTTCTACTGTCTCAGGTACCGTTACTGTAGTTTCTGCTGCTTTTGGCTCTGGTGTCTCTAGGTCTTGCAAAAGTGCATCAAATTCATCATATTCTATCATTTTATTATCCTTTATTACTCTCAGTAATTTTGTTATTTTTTTCTCATTATCTCTCACTTGTAATTCAAGTTTGTCTAATCTTGCTATAAGGTTATTACCCTTTCCCATTATATTTTACTCCTTTTGGTCTACCAGATGTTGGTGAGTGTTTATGTGGTGTTTGAAGACCCCACCGTTTTATTCTGGTATAAACAGGCCCATTTGAAATGCCTAACTCCTTTGTGATTTGAAAAGCACTTTTGGATAATAATTCCGTCTGTAACCAATCTCTTTCTATTTTTAAAGAATTGTGCGTCTCATGTTTGTGCCAATGTGTATGAACTTCCGATAAATCAAATAGTTCCATTCTACGCCTAATAGCGTTAGTAGGAATGTTCAGTTTGACGCTAATTTCAGTAACCGACATAGCTGTCAAGTAATAAGATAACACAGCTTTTGATATCATATGTTTTGTGTTCATAAACGATTGGTGGTTTACAACATCACTTCTGATGGTTGCATAAACTCTGCTATTTATTTGAGACATACTCCGCCCTGACATCATAAACACGGCCAACGACATTTTATTATGTCCATTCATATTTTTTAGAAATTTCCATAATAATAAATGCGCAAAAAAATGTTCTCTAAGTGTAAGCGTGACCAAATTCCGAGTGGTGTTTGGTCCTCCCAAAGATGTAGGCCAAATATGGTGATCTTCGGTTGGTGAGGGAGGTTTTTTACGAGCCCTAGCCTTCTTCATCAAATTTTTGTATATATTAGCGTAATCCATTAGAGCTCCGTTTCAAGTTGTCCTTTGATGTACTCAAGATTTTCTTTGTACTCTTCTGGATCTTTGAAATCAAGATAAATAAAATCACTTGTTATTCTGTCTACGTTATTGTAAAAAGAAACACTTGTGTTCAAGTTCAGTATAATTCTATTTTTTCTTGGATCAGTTGAAATAAAACCAATACAATCTGGATTTGCTATTCTAGAAACCCGCCCGTCGATAAGAGGAGCAATCCAATTATAACTATTGATAAGGTTATCTAGGGTATCAACATAAGCATCATATACCTTTTTATCTTCAGTAATGAAGTAGGTGTAATCTGGGATGTGTTTTTGGAAGTTATTTCGCAATGAGACGAAGTAGTTGAAATTGAATATGATTTTATATTCAAGATCTCCGTCTCTGTTTGTGTAGTGCTCAAATGCTATATTTGACACATTCTTCAGGTTGACAATTTTTTTGTTTCCAAATTTGTCTTCTGGACCGGTTATGAACTGGCTTATTTTCATGTTTTTCCTTCTATTCTTTTCTGTATTTATACTCACTATTCTCTCGTGTACCTTTGTACTTGTTATTATACTAGATTGTTCTTAAATAATTCTTAGATCTTGTATGCCCATGCTGGGTTTTCCATCTCTTTGGCAGTAACTTTAGTATTTTGATGTGAGCGCATATAAGCAATTATTTCTTTTGTTTCGCCTTTGATTATACCCTTTTCACCATCGTAAATAAGATCAAACTTATCTAAGTCATCAAAATCGTTTGCTTTTAGCGTTTTCTTTATTTTATACGCGTTTGGTTTACTCTCGAATAGGTCTTTGAAATTTGTCATGTTGTTCCTTTTTAGTTATTTATACTAGTGCTAGTGTGATTTCATTCTGAGTCTAGTCTCAGCCAGGATGCCCGTATAAAGATTTTCCAAGATGATTTGTTTGATTTCCTCTATGGGCTTTCCTGCTACTAATAAATCATTGAAATCTTTGAAGTCATCTAGGTAATCGGGCCATACAAATACCTGAAAATCTTTGTAATCAATTGATTTTCTTATACCGGTTTCGTCATTATCAAATGCTATTATGGTACCTTTGGGCAAATAAACCAAGATCTCGTTTGGAATATCTGCACTGATTGCCGCTCCCGGTTCATCAAAACCAGTAGACAATGCATCCAAGATACCTTCACAAATAATTTCTGGATTTGATGTAGGATCAAGTGCCCAGAACTTCAAGGTATCTGGTAACAAAAATGTACTAAATTGTTTATCTTTTATGCTTCTGCTGTACCAACCTTTGAAAACTGATTGTTTATTATAAATAGGTATAATCAAAAAATTCTCAACAAATAACGATTTGCCATTGAAATTGAAAAACTTATCAGTGCTGTAAAGCCAATCGTCTTTGGGGGTAATTTTTCTTTTTGTGAGATACTCCATGCACTCCTGGTTGTCTTTAGCTAGATGGAATTTATCCAAAAGAATTTGCGGTACTGTAGGTTCATTTGTTCTTGGTGCTTTGGGTACTTGAACTTCGGGTACTTCGGGTACTTCTTTTTGTACCTTCTTGACTAATTCGTTCAGGCTAAAGTTAGATTTTATGTCTTCTACTTTCCCTTTGAATGCTTCTCTTTTGTACCCATCAATGTCTTGGGAAGCCAAATGGTACAGAAATGATAACACAGAGGTCGGCTCTTCTACTTGACAACCACTGTTGAAACATTTTACATAGTCATAATCGCCTTGTGCAACATGAACTAGGTGTAATCTATTTTTTTGGTCTCCACAAAGAGGACAACAACAAGAAATCTCATATTTGGAGTCTTTCTTGATTTTACCTACATTTCTGCGAAAGTATTTTTCGTTTATTGGTAACATTATAGACCTAAGTTTTTATCTGAGTCTGATAGTTTGATATTGTGGTATCCGTGAATGGTTTTGTTCAGAGCGGATGGACGCCTAAGTTTTTTCATTGCTTGAATTTCAATCGTTTTCACTTCCCCTACACTTATCCCAAGAACAACAGCAATTTCTTCGTATGACATACCATCTTCAATATCTAAATTGTCAACAGATTTTTTTTGTTGTGATCTTTTGTAAGGACCTCTTTTGGTTCCTTTTTGTACTCCGATTACGCCTTTTTCTCTTTTCATGTTATTCCTTATAAAAATAATTCTGGATGTGTTTGTTGTGATACCACAATAGCTGTCTTATCGTCTAGGTCATGTTGGTTTATGAACCAACTCCTTTTTGAGTCATTGATATCTGTGTACGCTAGATGATTCTCTTTGTGGTGCCTCACCTTGCCTACTCTCCGTTCTCCCTTGAATAAATGGAGGATATATTCACCTTTTTTGATGTCTTGGATTCTCATAGAAAATACTCTGGATGTGTTTTTTGGGATAGTTCAGTAGAAGAAATAATCACTGAGCCTTTATCGATATCTGTTTGTGTTATGAAATACGAATGTCCAGGTTTTTCATTGGTTCCAAGTTCTTCGTTGTAGAATGCTATGGCACCTTCTACTCTTGACACCTTACCTATTCTAGTTTCTCGGTAATACGCATGGAGGATGTATTCACCTTTTTTGATGTCTTGTATTCTCATAAGTACCTTTCTGGGTGTGTTTCTTGGGTAATAAGTTCACCTTGTTGCATTGCTATCCACTGGTGTATTTTGCCATTCACGTAAACATTCCAGCTATCTCCATTTGGATTCACTGGGTGTTGTTCATTTAGCTTGTACATGGTGCCGGTTTCCAGCACGGGGTGTTGTCCTACAAGCAAGATAAATCTTTCCATTATAGGAAATACTCTGGAAACTGCCCTTGTAATGTTTTTACAAGTCTATTTTCAAGGTGGATTCTACCTAATACAGAGTTTTTAGGACGACCATTTAGTTTTAGACCATCTTTTGTGTAATTATATTCACCCGTTAGGTAACTTCTAATACTCAAATTGATATATCTAGCTAAACTAATGTTCTGGTCAAGTAAAATATCTGTGTAATTCACAACCTCAGTAACACCTTTATTTTGGTCTTTTCCATTACCAAATACGAAAATTGCTTTTGTGATTGCTTTTGCTATTTCTGGTGTTGCTACTGTGTTTACCATGTGATCTTTGAACGTTCTAGCTACTACTACCGCATCTAAGATGTCTTGTTTTGCTTCAGCAAACTCATCTTGGAACGATTTAGCTTTAGCTCCAATATGAACTAAACGGTCAACACCAAGTGGAATAGCAATTCCATCTGAAACCATATCTACTCTAAGAGCCATTGTACGGTCAAATGAATTGTAAATTCTAATTTTATCACCAGTGTCATTTTCGAGATTTATAAAGTGTGCTGTTGATGTACCTTTAATTCTAGTTCCATCAATAAATTGAAACTCAGGTTCTAAAAGTTTTATAAGCTCAGATGTAAAAATTGGAACATATTTATCAGATACTTTAGCGTCTACATGCTCAAGTAATGTAATACCTTCTTTTGTAAGTTTTGTCATTGTCATGTGTTCTCCTTTTGTTATGTACTATTATAACATAAAAGAACTTACACGAACATTAAACCAATTTATTCACCTAATTCTTCAGCCATTTGGTCTTTGAGTTCTTGGATTTGTTCTAAACGAAACGCTACTGTGCTGTACATTCTATGAATAAGATATTCTGTATCTAGTTTGTGTCTTCTAGGGTCTCTGAAATCAAGCATCATTTTTTCTGTTGATTTAGCAGAATAAAAAACACCCAAAAGAGTCTCAACCTTTAGTAGCGTTTCGTCTTTGGTGTCGTCGAAGCTAAATGTTTTGAGAACCGGTCTAGCTTCATCTACCTTTTCTTGGATTTGGTTTATTTTAGTTTTTAGTTTAGAATCTTTTACATCTTCTCGGAATATATCTCCAAGATTTTGCATATTCTCTTCTGTTGTTGTGATGTCTCTAGCTGGTCTTGCGTCCCTACCTTGGTAATCATGCATTTTCATTTTATTTCCTATAATAATGGTATTTGTGTATTCAATTCAAACAATTGGTTCTCAGTAAAGAATTTTTGTAACTCTGGTATGTTCTTTTTATTGGAACTAACGTCATATGCTATGTTGATTTTGTCACTTAGATCATCTGGTACAAACATTGGAAGACAAAGTTTCTTGTTTCTCTCATAATTCATACGGTGAATAGGATGTTCTTTGAGAATATCTTCTAGTGTTTTCTTGCCCTTTTTGAAACTTGCGTATCCAAATCTTGGGTGCTTGTACGCTTTTTTTGTCCAGTCATATTTGAGGTTGAACATAGCTTCTATTTGGTGATGTTTGTCGTAAAGCTCAAGCTCGCGACCCTTGAATTTAGGGTAATCAATAAGGAAGTCATCACTGAACTTAGTCCATGATTTTATATGTAAAAACCCATCTCCTGGATCTCCAGCTATGCAGTGCTCAGCTATTTTGTCTTCTCTTTCTTCTGGTGTTTTTTGAACCCATAGTCCGGGTTTACGTTGAGTTTTTCTAGTTCTGAATACTTCTACATTTGAATAGTTCAAAGCATGTTCCCAGTCACGGTCAATCGTATGTAAAATGACATGATCGCCTTGCTCGGAGAATCGTTTACTTAGAACAAAAGCAATATCATCTGCTTCTGTTGTTTCCACAGAAACACATCTAAAACTAGAGTTATCGATAAGCTGTTCATTGATTTTGTTGAAAGAAGTAAAACCGGCGTTCCAATCAATTTCTGATTTGTCGCGGCCTTCTTTTCTTCCATATTTGTATCGGTCATAATAGTTTTTACGCCAATAACCGCCCTTAGAGTTATCAAACGCTAGTATCACTTCATCTACTTTGAATTGAGTCTTCAGCATAGCTATCTCAGTAATTACTTTATATATCAAAACACTTTCGTTGAATTCAATAATACCATCTTCATTTTTCTTTGCGCCTTCTCTTTTTGCTTCACCAACAGATGAAATAAGATTTGCGTAAAGTATAGGACTCATGTCCACTATCAGTTTTTTCATGTTCTTTCCTTTTACTATTATAACGATTTATTCTTTATCTTTTCTTACAAACGGCCGAAGCCGTTTTCTAAAGGTCGAATTCGTCTAGTAAGTCGTCTAGTTCATCAACTTCTGATGTTGCTGGAGCTGCTGTTGGAGCTGGAGTTTCAACTACTGGAGCTACTACTGCCTCAACTACTGGAGCGGCTACTGGTGCTGCTGCTTCAACAACTGGAGCTGCTGGTGATGCTTCAACAACTGGAGCTACTGGTGCTGTTGGAGCTTCTTCATTTGTGTACCAAGCTAGTTTTTGTTTTAGTTCATCATATGATAAGAAAAACTCAGGTTTCAAGAAGTCATTTAGTTTATGACCGTTTTCTTTGATATCTTTGTTGTACTCTGCTTCTGAAGCATAAATACCAGATGTTTTTTCGTCAAACTTAGAGTCTTCGTATGAAATAAATCCATTTGATGCTCTTTTTACTTTCATAAGAAAGCTATTTCCATCTAGTGGGTTGAATATTTGTTTAGGTTCTGCGCCAAGTGCTACTTCATCTGGTGATGGTTGTGCTGCGTTTGTAACTTTTTCGAAGATAGTTTGAGACATATCAAGTAAGAAAATCTTACCTTCATTTTCTGGGTTAGCTGGATCTTTTACTACTTTCACGTTACTAACATATCTGATACTTCTACCAAATCTTTTAGATTCTTCTTTATTACCTTTGTTCCATTCTTCTGCCCATCTCTCGTTGAAAGGATCTGGTAGTCCAATAGTTTGTGGAGACCATTCAGTACAGAAACGTTTTTGGTAACCTTTGTTCGCTGAAATTTTTGTGAGTTTTACGAACATAACACCTTCTGGATCTGGCATAAAGCGTAGTAAAGCGCCACCTTGATCTGCGTCATTTCTTGCTAATTTGTAAAATCTCTCGTCTACAGCATATTTTTTCTTGCCGTCTGATAGTGCGTCTTCTTGTAGGTTCTTTGCTAGGTTGTTCCAATCGAAATTCATTTTGTTCCTTTGTGCATCTTGTGCTTTTGTAATATTTTTAAAATTTTGTAAATTTGTGCTTGTGTAAATCTTGTTTATATCTTGTGCTTTTGTCAATTATCTCATTTATTTCCTTTGTGTTAGATTAGGGTGACCCTAATCTTTTTGTAAACTCAATACAAATGTCAGTAACGCATTGTCCAAGACAACTCTATAAGCGTCTCTTTCTTCGTTGTACTTGACTCTTAGGGTATAATCCATATCTGGAAGCACCATAAGTGATTCAAGTGGTAAACTAATACTGAACTCTTTTGTATTTATATCATCTGTAAGTTTGATGCTAAAAGCGTTGTTTGATTTACTGAAACTATTTTTAGTTCCAAGCTTCATCTCAGCTCCATTGGTATTATCTATCCATAAAGTATCAAAGTTTTTGAATACACCTTGAGCTTTTTTGACTTGCTTCAAGTGATCTTCTGTGATTTGGCACTCAAATACTGAGTCTGCTGCGACTGTAGAAGATATCAATTTTGGGTTTATTTGAACATTATCTAAACTGTCTGGTGTTGAAGTTAGAAATTGTAATGTTGAGTTGCCATCTTTAGCTGTAATTACTTTAGTTTCTGGGTTGAATGTTACTTCTGGGTCCTCTAAAAGCTCAAGTGCTGAAACGAAGTTAGTCATATCAAATATTCCAAACTCTTCTGGGATATCATCCACTAAGCCAAGGTTTGCTTTGAATAAAATTGACTTGAATTCGTTGCACCCATAGGTATCATTTGCTAGTATCATTTGGTTATTTACTGTCTTTAGTTGTTTGAGTAAATTCCTTGTATCTGCGTTTATCATTTTCTGTCCTTGTGTTTTGTTATGTAGTATTATACAACATTGGTCTTAAACTTTTCTTAGATGCCAATTGCTAGATATTGAATTCTTTTTCGTGTACTTCAAACCCTTGGAATTCATAATATCCAAGTCTAGCCCAAAAATGCTTCAAGGCATGATTCTCTGTTTTTCTATTATCTGAGAAGTTATCAACAAGGTCCCATATCACCGCTTTTGATTTGGCGTCATGTAATCTCAGAACTCGACCAATTGATTGAATAATTTGGGTATAAGACTTCCCAGCGGATAAGAAAATTAGATGTTTCAGGGCTTTGATATTTATACCCGTAGATAATATTTTAGATTGTCCAATGAGAATAATGTTTTCTGTACCGTTGACAGTTTTTAGATATTCCAAGATCATTTTTCTAGTCTTGGCTGGTGTACCTCCAGACATAAAGAAAACCCCCAGTGATTTCTGCAACTCAAAGTCCGCCATCCGTTTGTTATTGAGTTCAAGTCCAGTGATACTAGTCCAGGTATCTTTACCATGTTGGGTGTGTTGGTAAAGCATAATCTTTAGTCCCTTGAGTTTCTGTGTAAAGTTTGCTATCCATTTCTGTCTGGGTTTTGATTCTTTGATAAATTTTACTTCATCTTGGTACTTCATTATTTTTTGTTTTTGGTTTAGGAACATTGCCACTACAGAAAGATCTGTAGCTAGTCCAAGGTCAATGAGTCCTTTAGCAGTAATATATGTTTTTGGATAACCAAAGTTCTGTTCTAGGAGTAAAGCATCCATTTGGTTGATGGGTGGTGTGCCGGTGAGACCAAGCTTCACCGAAAACGAATTGCTTAGAATTTTTAGCAAGACGTCAGCCTTACTTAGATGCACCTCATCATTCAGAACCACATCAAAACCACTAAGATCCGCTTTATGTGCAGATTGCCATGTGGAAATCACTAGGGGTTCTTTGATATTTTTATCGTTGAATTCTCCACCTATTTGTTGAATCTCATTCATGAAAGACCCAGGAGCGTTGTAATCCTGAAAGTCGTCTTTTAATTGGTTGACAAGATCAACAGTAGGGACCAAACAAAGGACCTTCAGTCCTTGACTTCGGTAAAATCTACTTAGAGCGTAAATCACCATAGACTTACCAGCACCAACAGAAGCGACTCCAAGTTGGTTCAATGATGAACCCATCCCTAAGATCATTTTTATTTGATGAGGGTAAGGTTTAAATGGTAATTCAGGTATCAATTTATGTAGGTAAGTTTTGATTTGTGTGTAATCTATGTCTTCAGGAAACTTTTCATTGGTAAATTTTTCTACTCTTCCTTTGAACCCAAGTTTGACTTTGAATACCCATCCACCATCGACGGTATGAATTTTGTAGAAATTCTTTTTACCGTTCCACTGACCCATTCTATATCTGGTATTCATTTTATAGCCATCAGCAAAAGCCGAGAATTCTTCTTGGAACTCTTTAGCCTTTTCTTTATTATCAATGAAAACTTCGATAGTTTTATTTTGTATTCGTTGTTGCATGGTGTTCCTAGTAGTTGGTAGTATCACAAAGGTGATGTTTTGAAACAATAGTATCTTTTTGATTGAATAACCAAGCATCCACTTCTTGGGTTGTGCATTTATTTTGTTTGGCAATGTTATCACACGCTAAAATAGTAGCTGATCTAATAGCTAATTCTTCTTTTGAGCCTTCTTGTAAAAAAACATCACTTTCTATTTTATATAATAAACTAGGTTCATATGTAATTACGCCCAGCTGGTGTAAAACCTTTGGTATTTGGTAATCTGCTGGAACGACAAAATCTAGTAACTCACCTTGTAACTCAGCACTAAATTGAAGAGCAAACGCACCCTTTTTGAAGAATGGATCTTTTTGAAAACTTGGTAAAGTTTCAATCATTCTTATGGACGCATCTACATTTGTGTTGTAATGTTGGTAAACCTCAAGATCTAAACTAAAGACCTCATTTATACTTTCTATTCTTTTGTCGAGGTGTTTTACCCCTGATTTCATAAGTGCATCAATAATACCAGGTTTCATATCGTTATATGATTCGTAACTCATTTTGCTGTCCATTTCCTTTTGAACCAGTTCTTTTATGACTTGACTATTTACATTGTTCAGTCTATGGAGTGATGTCTGGTACCAAAAATTATACTGTAAAGATGCACAAATCAATGCCGTTACGTGATCTTTTTGTGATGGTTTAAAGGTGGGTTTTTTGGATACTAGGAAATCGGGGATGACCCCGATAGTTACAATCTCTGGATCGTAATATTCTCTAGCAGTCTGTAGTATCTGCTCTTTCTTCATTTTCTTTTCTTTCCTTGATTCTAAGTTGAATTCTTTCTTCGTCTGACATATCACTGAACGCTTTCATGTTAGTGTTACGCATAGACTCAGACTCTTTTTTGAGTTTTTTGGATTTAGCTAATGCTTCTTTACGACCTGCTGTAACTTCTCCTGCATCTCTTGTAGGTTTTTTCTCAATCTTTGGGCTGTAATCTTTAAATGGGTTTCTATTTGGTTTTGCCATGTATTTTTTCCTTTATTAGTATGAAGTCTGTCTAGTTACCTAGTTCTTCTTGTTATGTACTATTATAACATAATATACCTTACACGAACATTAAAGCCCTAGAGATTTTCGCTTTTTTTGAATTTCTTCGTATTCTTCTATACGTTTTCTAGTAAATCTTGAGTAATCATTATTAGCTTTAGCTATAGGAATCTCTCTTTGAAGTTCCAAGGCGTACTCTGATTCTAGTGGGTTAGTTTCATAACCTGGCTCAATGATATCATTTAGCAAGAAACTTGTGTATCTTTTATAACACGTCAAGCATTTTCCACATTTAGATTCTTTGCTGTCATAACACGAAGTAGTCTCAAATAGGTCTTCTTTTTTGATGTTATTTGCTAATGCCCACCCAATTGTCTCTGCTTTAGTCATGTGTAGAAAAGGACTGGTGATGTTTGTTTGGTCTTGGAAGTTCTCATTTGTGAAGCTCAACAAAGAACTGGTGTCTCTAAAAAACTTAGGTGATTTGTCATGTTCTTTGCCGTTTTGCTCACCATCTAGAACACCAAGCCAGACTGTTGAATTGAACATTGAACCAATAGTAGCCAACATTACATTTCTAGAAGGTATAATTTGATTAGATAACCTAGAAGATAAAAGTGGGATAAGCTCTTGCATGTTTATCACATTTAGCTCTGGCTTCAAAGAAGAAGGAAGTTTAGATATAGCTTCCTTTTCTTTTTCTGCATTTGATTGTCCCATATCAACATAAATAGCGGTTGGATTGTAACCACCTTTTAGTGCGTATTGGTAAGCTATAACTGAATCAAGCCCACCCGAAAAAAGCAAGCTTAGGTTGGTTTCGTTTTCTTTCATTTATTTTCCTTTTTTTTTTGCAATTATCAAAATGCCATCTGTTCATGTTGGGTTTATACCCTTCTAGCGAACAATATGGACATTTTATTTTTGGTTTCTTGACACCCTTGTTTGGGCCTTCTCTAACCCAATCTGGGTTTGCGTCTTTTGGTAGACAAGTAACCATTTCACCGTTAGGTTTTTTGTAAAAACGATGACCCAAAGTGTTGCCCTCTTCAACCCAACCAGGTTTCGCCTCACTTGGCTTTCTGAGAAATCGTTCGCCGTCTGTAGTTTTATACCATTTAGATCCGGTAGTTACGTTCCCTTCTCTAACCCAATCTGGGTTTGCGTCTTTTGGTAGACACAACCGATAACACCCATCTGGAGTTTTATATGTCAATTTCCCTTTATGGGGGCTTTCTTGAACCCAACTAGGATCTGCCGATTCTAAAGTCGCCCGCACATAGTCACCAGATGGTGTTTTGAAGAAGGATGTTCCAGTGTTATTTTGGTACCAATCATCGTATCCATTTGACATATTCCAAAATAATGGGTTATTTCTTGCGTCAAAAGCTAGTAGAAGTTTGTGTTCGATCATAAATGCCAGTTCTCTACTTTTGCATTTTTGAATAATGGCTATTTTATATTGGTTGGGTTGTTTGTTCATTTCACATTCAACAATCGCCTTCCATTTTTTGGAGCTTGTTGAACTTTTATATCCATTATAGAACGTGTCCAAATAAACAGACCCAATATAATAAGCTGGGTGTTTATCTCCAGAATATGTAATCAAATAAATACAAGAATCATATTGATTCTCATATATTTTGTGCACTAGTTTTCACCAAACCCATCGTATTGTTTGATCGCAAACGCAAATAATTCAGGGGCACCTTTACGGAACTCTCTTTCTTCTACAACCACGTTATATCCAAATCTTTGTAGAGTAGTTTCAAGGTAACCTTTTGTTACTACTGAGAAGTGTGTCGTACTTGATGTAATCGCGTATCCAAACTCTGAGTTACCTTCTGGAACAGCAATAAACAAAGCATCGCCTTTGTCTTGTAACTTCGATGTTTGTTCCATCAAAGCGTAGATGTTTGCTGCATGTTCTAGGCTGTGATTGATATAAACAGCATTTTGTCTACCAAGGACACTTGTTCCCATTTCATACCAGTCCATTTTTACAAGCTCAGAATCATAATCTTCTTCATCTAGATAAATATCAATCCCTCTAACTTTTCTGTACTCTGGATTTAGCTCTTTGAACAATTCCATGTCTACTTTATCACCTGCACCTACATCTAGAAAAGTTTCAAATTTATCTGATCCAGGTACATTAGTCAAAAACTCAGTAAATTCTTTTACTGAGCGTGCTCTGTACTCATTGATCTTCACCGCTACTTCTGGAGTCTCATAATCATGTCTAAAGATGCACGGTAATCCGAACATCACTTTCTCATATCTTTTTGCCATTTTTATTCCTTTTTGTGTTTTGTTACTTTATTATAACAGTTTATTCTTTATTTTTTCTTAGTCTGGATCTCGGTGTGTATTCGTCTAGGTGTTTCCGACAAAAACCTAGGAAGTGTTGGTAACAGTATGGATAACCTTGTGATTGTACTGCTTCAAACCCATCAACCACATATATTTGATAAAATCGATTATGAGCATCAAATGGGTCCTCAGATAATTTTGAATATCGACCAAATCGCCAACCTGGAAGTAGCTCAGAACTTTTTGGGAGCATTTTTGTCTGTTGAGTACTGGGATTATGAATCCATCTAGAACCTTTTGCTATATTGTTGAGGCGGACTTTAGCTAACTCATAAAGTCCAGCGTTGATGTAACGCTCCCCATTTTGGTTTTGATTTATTCTTGTCATCATTCCAAAAGCATACGCTAGTCTGTATTCTTCTTCTGAACCCTTTGGGTACATTTTTGATAGAAGGTAATGACAAAGGAAGTGTTCCCTTGCGGTAAGACGAACTATATTGCTAGGTTCATTTGAACCACCAACGGACTTAGGGATAATATGGTGGTTTTCACCATATCCATTGAACGGGCTTGCTATACGATTATCAATAATAGCTTTGTATATTCTTGCGTAATTCATTTATTATGGCCTTTGTCATTCTTTGTTTATGTACTATTATAACATAGTAGTCTTTATTTTTTCTTAGTCATACGTCATCTGTTTTCCTTAGTGTTTTATTGAATTCGCCTTTGTGCATTTTTATAAATGCCAAAAACCCCAAGACACCACCGATTGCTATCATTGTTGCGCCTATGTAGTCTCCAGCTAAAATAGCTAAAGTAACCCAAATAAAATCAGCTACTGTATAGAACATAACCGACTTGAATATATCACCTTTGAAGACGAACCAAGCGCCTGTCATTAGCAAAATACCACCAATCATTGCTGGTGTCATTTTTTGTCCTTGAATTCTTTTTCTATAATATCTCTAATCACTTCCCATTCATCTTTACTCATGAGATGGGGAAGCTTTGCCTCTACAATTTTTCCTTTTGGTTCGCCCGTTTGGTAATATACGTTTTTTATAAATTTCATGTTATTTCCTTTATTTTATATCCTTTGAACTCAGGGTTCAAGTAGAAGTTCCAGTTGTAAATCATATACAAGCTGAAAATAGTATTATAAACTACAAATACACCAATAGCTACCGGTATTCCAAAGTGACCTAATAACATCGAAACGCTAAGTCCAATAAGACCAGCAGTTGCCCACATTGAGTTTCTAGTTATTTGAAATTTTTTCATTGATTTAGGGTAATGATCTGCTATGTATTCATTTAGAACAATAGCATAAGCAGAAAAAATAGTAGCTTCTAATATCCCCACGAAACTTTCCAAGAGCACCATACCTAATGGGCTCCAGAAGTACAACGCAGCTGCTAGAACCAGAACGACATGAACTCCTATCCCTAGCTTGTAAAGAGTATCTAATCTAAATTTACTAAAGTAAGCATTGGTATAAATTGCCAATGTGGTAATAATACCTAAGAATGCAATTATTTGTACCGTCAATAGAGTTCCTTTTAGGGCTACTAAAACCGGTGCCAATAACGATAATCCAATTCCAACAGCAAATGCATTTTGAAGTCTAAATCTGGTTATTGGGTCGAAGTCTTTGAGTGTGTAAAATCTAAACAATCAATACCCCAGCTAATAAAACACCCATTACGAGAAAGAGTATCACAAAATCTAGGGGTTTCATTTTTGTACACATTGGTATTCTATTCTGTGGTTTTTTGTGATTTTACCGTTTAGTGTTTTCTTATCTATCAAAAAATTGGTGCTCATAAATCCAGAAACAGTATCCAACTTTATGCTTTTTCGAGCTTCTGGTGCGTATTTGAATCTAATAACACCATATTTTATTGTTGGTTCATCTGTTGGATCGTCTTGTGGTGGTGTCATATATCTTTCCACATCAGTTATCTCTTGGGTGGGTGTGTAATATCTAATAACTTCCAGCAAAGGAAAGTCAAGAGTCAATTGAACTTGATAATTAGAATCTGTGATGGGCCAACCTTGTACAACTTTGTTATTGACAAGATCTCCCGCACCAATCTCCACGCAGGTATAAACTGTTTGAGCTTGTAGTGTAATTGATGCTAGCAATACTAGTGCTAATGTTGTTTTTTTCATATTTTATCCTTTTAGTGTTTCTCACATTGGTATTCGTCTTTGGTTATGTCGATTCTATCCCCAAGTAATGTTTTTTTTGTCCACAAATTATTGATAGACATAAACCCAGTGATGGTATTCAACTTAATCACTTCTACGTGGTTTGTCATAGGTTCGTTCACGCCCATAATAATATTGGGTTCCTCATAAGGGTTATTTTCTGGTACCTCAGTATTGACCTCATATGAAATCGTTTGGTTGGAAATGCGATATCTAATAGCACGCACGTGGGGCAATTCGATGGTTAGTTGAACTTGGAATTTTACATCCTCGGAGTTTGGTGGAAAATTATATACGAGTTCTTCTCCCTCGAACCTATAACTATGTCCAACCACGCAGGTATAAACTGTTTGAGCTTGTAGTGTAATTGATGCTAGCAATACTAGTGCTAATGTTGTTTTTTTCATATTTTATCCTTTTACTATTATAACATAATCAACCTTACACGAAGGTTAAATTAGGTCCATAAATTCTAAATCAAAGTTGGCATTTTTATCATCAATGTAATAAGATGCTTTGAGTTTATCCATCTTTAGAGTATCGTATTGAATACCTAATTCTTGGAGTTCTTTGATTGTTACGTTACGCATAATCTCAGGTCTTGCTGTGTGTAGAATAATACTTGTGTTTTTCTTATAGAATAACCGATTGACCCTTTCTGGATGTTCTAGTGCGCATCCATCAATATCAATGGCAATAACAAGCATCTTGTTATGTCCTTCTTGTACAGTTTCTGCAGGTTCCAAAGGACGGTTTTTCACGTCCTCAGCCATGGCATCTTCTCTTCTCATACGCTTTCCCAAGGAAACGATATCCACAAACCATTGCTTCGGTTCAACGATATCACTTCAAAAGCATAATTATCGTGTAAATGACTCATATGGTTATTATTATATAATGTATAAATCTTGAGTTTATTATTTGGGTAAAGTTCTCGTAATAAATGAACTGATTTAGCTATCGTTAGCCCTTTATCAAATATATCATCTACTAGCACTAATGTATTCTCAGCAGAAATACCTGCATTTTTTATAATCTTAGCTTCAGTTACCTCACCATGATAACTTTGAAAGTCAATGATACTCAATGGAATATCAAGTATATTGCTCAGGTGTGTACCCATTGGAAGACCACCTCTGTAAAGAGTCACCAGGTGAGGTTTATCTTGAGTTTCTATTTGTTGTTTGAGGTTATAAATATCATCGTTGTATTCTTGCCAGGTGACGTGTTGCATATCTGTATCCATATTACGCCTCTACTCTACAGTGACTTTTTGGTGTTTCCCAATATTCTACTGCTTGTACCTTTACTCCAGGGAGATCTTTCATTTTTTCTTGTGCTACGCTAAGTAACCAAGCTGATAAGTTTTCTGATGTAGGGACAAAATCAACTAAAATAATACCTTCGTATTTCTCAAGAATTGCTTTGCTTTTCGGAGAATCTACTGACGGGCCACCATATCCATCTTGTAAAGTTTTTATCCCTTGTGTTATTTGTGTCATATCTGGAACCCAAAAACCCTCTGGCATTTTGTGTAGGAGACTAAAATCAAGGTGCGCTTCATGATTTAGCAACCAACCTAATTCTTCTGATACAAGTGGGTCTTTGATATCCAGAATCATTTTATGGTCTAGGGTATCATCAAGGAAGTTTTTGAACCACCCGAGGTGTTTGAAATCCGTTACCATTCCGGTGTCTTTGAGGTTTGTTGAACCTGGTTCTTCTTCAAGAAATACTTTGATTAGTCCCTCATGTCCATGTAGATGTCTACAAGCTAAACAAGCATCACCTGATTCTGTAAAATTTGTATCTAATCTTTGGTTATGAACTCTGTGGCCATAACAGAAGCTGAAGCTTTTATCAATTATTGTTTTCATTTTATTCCTTTTGTTTTGTTATTATAACATTATATTCTTAAAGTCACCTAAGGCCTACCAAATTTCTTCTAGTTCTGGTGTTTCCCAAAAACTGTAATCATACGTCAATGCGTCACCTTGTACCAGGTTTCTTTCTTGATGGAACTCTATGTCTTCTATCGACACCCCGTTCGCAAGATGAATGTCCAAGAGACGTGATTTGGTAGTGTCAATATTATCTTGCATTAGGTCAACGCCATAAATATTTTCTGGGTGGATACCTCGCTTGGCTATTTCAACAAGAAAGTTTCCCGAGCCACAAGTAGGGTCAAGAAACGTTCTTTGGGGTTTATTTTCCCAATCATAATCTAGTTCATTTAGCATCTTGTTGACAAGTTCAGGAGGTGTGAATACCTCACCGGTTTCTTTGACCCTCGAGTCTCGGTCTTTAGAGTAATGCATGTCCGTCATGTTTGTCCTTATTTGTTTTTTAGAGACTCTATAGTATTTGCTGTAGGTTTATACTTTTCAATTAGAGCTTCTTCAATCGAAGATGAAGGATTAATAGCTAAGCCTTTATACGAAGTATTTTTTGGAATATGTACATACACATCACAATTATGAAGATATTTTCTGAAATCTGTGTATTTTTTCGTTGTGTTTGCTTTGTTGTTTGTGGATTTGTGATGGGCGTCTAATCTACTTTTGACACCCCTTTCTGATAGAGATTTTCCAATATATCTAATAGTAGCCTTTGAAGTTTCGATAAAAGTATAAACTCCTTTTTTCTGAACAAGGTTTGCTTGTCCAATATCGAGTTCCAAACAAATACGTTCTGATTTACCAGACCCTTTATTTCTTGATGTTTTCTTTTTATAAGAACCTACCTTGACAAATTCTAGTCCACCTAGTGTTACCGTATCTGTAATAATTACTTCTTCTTTTTTTCCAAATTTCATATTCTATCCTTTTTTGTATGTCCATTTGCTAAGATCAAATGCGTTATGTTCTTCGTTGAAGTTGATGTTACCAACCCATCCATCGTTTTTTAATTCTCGGTCAATGACGAAACCTCTAGCTCCAGGCGAACCTTGTGCCCACGGCTTATAAACTTTTTCTTTGCAGACCATAGATTTATTTAGGTCATGTAGGTCCAAGGTTTTGATAAGTTTTACCTTTCCTATTTTTTTATTGAAATAACCAGTATGCACAACAAGGTAATAGTCTGCTTGAGTGACAGAAAGCCCACTTGGGGTTCCATCAAATCTTGAGGTTTCAATAAAAATTGTATTGGAGTTTGTGAATTTTACTTCTATCTTAAGGCCCATAGCTTGGACGTCATAACCTGGTGAGTTACCCTTAGTGACATGATCAATAGTTCCAAAAACCATTTCGGTTATTTTTCTCTCAGCTTTTTCGGTGAGGTCAAATCCTTCTTGGCCCCAGACGTTTAGCTTTTTGGTGTTTACTAACATTATGTTCCTTTTATGTATTATTATAACATAATATACCTTACACGAAGATTAAAGCTGTGCTCTAACCTTTGCTTTTTTGTACTTCCCGCCGTAGTATTCTGAGGTAAACGCGCCATCTTTTGATTTTGCCCCTCTTAGAGATTCACAAGTATGAACCACGTTATAAAGCTTGACGTAAACAGAATCAGTTTCTGCTACTTCTGCTATCTCTTGATAAATTTTCTGGCTGAGTTCTTCTTGCAACCATCCACGTTGTGAAATCCAATCAGTAAGTCTTTGTAGTTTAGATATACCCAACACAAAATCAGCTGGGATATATGAAATGACAGCATAAGCATCTTCTCTGAATGTAGTAGAAAACGGTGCCATGTGATGTGAACAAACGGCAGTTAGATCTACCCTTTTGGTGATTGGAATATGAGTATCATGTGTATTTGGAAACTTAGCTAATCTTGGCTTTTTAGACCATCTACCTGAAAGTAATTCGCGGTCGTCATGTAATCCAGCACCTGTCCACATTTTGATGATTCTACCTGGTGTTCCAATGTTACCAAAAGATTCATCTTCTGTGACGTTATCATCTGTTAGGTCTATTTTCATAATTTCAAAAACTTCTTTGAGTTTTTCTTGGGCTATAGTGCGCATAATAAAATGAGCTTCTTCACTGATGCCGCCTACTTCTTCTACGTTTTGGTTGATCTTGAATGCTGGGCATTTGAGATATTCGTCATAGTATTCTTCGAAGTCTTTAGGGTTGTAACCCTCTTTGACATATTTCATTTGAGCTTGTGCTCTGTCCGTAAATTTTTTACCACTCATCTAATTCTACCTTTGTTATTTTTTCTGTTTTTTGAACATCTAAGACTAGCCCTTGTAATAAAACAAGTATTTTGCTTCTGGTGTCTTTTGGGAACATCTCGTCTTTTCCTGCTGTAAGTGACTCTAATTCACGTCCAAGAAGTTGTCCTTGGTATAAATCCGTTTGATACTTGGTGCCTTTGTACTCTAATATCCCGTCAATGACGTCGTTCTGAGACTCTATAGGGAGTATTGTCGTATAAGGATGCCCACTTCCAGCTAAATTCTCTGATTGGATATACTGATTATGTGATCTTAGTGCCATAAGTTTCTCTGCTGGCTTGTATAATTTTTGAGGTAAACTTCGCTTTAGAGATCTTAGTATTTTTACCTGCTCTGCATGGTTACCTGCTCTATATTTATCTGAACGGTCTTTGATAGATTCTATAAAATCTAAGAAACTATGCATCATTGTCATCGCCCAAAAGAACCTCGACATTCTAGAACGCTTACTGTATTCATAATCACACTCATCTGACTTGCCCATTAGATCAACAAAATCAACTTTTTTTCTTAGTCCATTATCCGCATATTCTGTGTAATGATTTCTAAAGTCATCAACATCAGTTGGGATAAGACTGTACTCATTTTTGTGCTTATCAAAATACGGTTTAGCATATTTCCATTGAGCTTCACACATTTTTAGACTCTCAGGATTGATTCCTCTGCTTGGACTAATGCTTTCCATAGATTCTGTTTCTGGGTGGTAAAGTAAAAAGTTTCCAAAAACTGGTCCTCTTGTCTGTGTAGTGGAGTCACACGTAATTGTAGTTCCAGGTAGGAAATATTCATCTGAGACACATAAAGCACCAAGTAATCTACTGACACTACCAGCACCCAAGATGTGAACTTTCTTTCTCCAGCTTAGTGGTAAAAAGTCTAATTCGTTTTGGAATCTAAGTGTAAAGTCAATAACATTTCTTAGTCCACCAGCTCCGGTGTTTCCAAGTGCTAACCCACCTATATATTTCTCATAATCAGGTTCTTTTTTGATTTCTTGGAACATAAACCAAGACCACTCTCTTGCTGTTTTAAAATTCCTTGACTGTATAATAAATAAGATTTTTGCTTTTGAAGTTGGATCTTTTTTGAATACTTTGATTTGCTCTACAATATTTTTACCTGATTCTATAGCTTTTGTTTTGAACCACTCATCAATAAAGAATCTTGTGTCCATTTGTCTTAGACCTTCACCCTCTTGTGTTGAACCAACTGGTATTTCATCAAATGACATTGCGTAATCGCAGTTATCCATTTGAGTATGAAATATCTCTTTTTTGATTTCTGGAGTAATTTCTGCACCTATTGACATAACCTGGAGTCCACCTGAATCAGCATATTGTTTTATGCCCAAAGGACGACAAATAGCATTGAACTCTGGTGCGTCTGATTTCTCTGAGAACGCATTGTATAGAACACCAATATCAATATCTTTGTGTTGATTAGCCAACCCAAGTAGCATATCTTCTGCTAGTTTTGGGTAATATTTGTGAACAGTAAGAAAAGACCCAGCCGATTGGAATGCACTAGGGATATATCTTAGAGTCATGTTCTTTGTCATACGCCAGCCTCGTTATCAAATAAAGTAATGTGAACTCTATGAGCATAGTTGAAACCTAACTCTGTACATTTCTGTAATGTGAACATTTGATTATATGCCATTGTTTCTCTTGTATCGCCTAAAGGCATAAGCCAAATTTGAACATAAGCCGGAATATCTTCTAGAATTTCTTTGATTTCTTTGAAATCTACGTCCCATGTATCTTTAGCTATAACAAATTTCAAATAAGAAGAAGGAGCATTTTCTGCTATTTTTGTGAGTGTTTCAATATTGATTCTTTTGTGTTTAGCTTCCCCTGAATTACTGAGCTTCACTGATTGCGAAAACTGAATCTTCTTTTGGTACTCTCTTGTAAATTCAATATCCATTGCTGCGTTTGTTTCAATAGTGACATGGTGTCCTCTACTGATGAAATAAGCTAAGGTTCTTTGATATACCTCATCATTCCAGTGTATCATTGGCTCACCACCGGTAAAGACGATATCAGCTTTTGTCATACTAAAATCACCATAATCTGGGACCTCTTTGAGTATATCTTTCACTAAATCTTTATAATCTACATAAGAAGACCAATCTTTTTTGAAACCAGGGTTGACTGAGTAATACGAATCACACCCAAATTTCCTTTCGCCCGTTTTGGGGTCTTTATATTCTACACCGAAGCCTTCGCACGTGAAGTTACACAATCCACTTCTTACAAAGATACTAGGGTATCCGGTTCTCTCACCTTCGCCCTGAATCGAGCCAAATATTTCCATTATGTTTACCATTTTGTTCCTTTATGTATTATTATACTATTTTATTCTTAAATGTTTCTTGACTACAGAAATAGTTCAGGGAACTTCTCCTGACCTTCTTCTAGAGTGTATTCTTTCTTTACCATGTACGCCGGAAGGAATGTGCCATTCTTTCTATAAATGAAATGTCTCCTATTGACAATTTCAGGGAAATCATGTCTGTACTCATCCCACCCATATCTCTTCATTTCGTCATTACTAATAAAAGTTACAACGATTTCAGTGGTTTTGGGTTGGTTTGTTTTGTGCAGTGCCATCTATAACTCTTCGATACTTTTTCTCATAATTTGAACCGTTTTGAGTTTAGCTAAAAGCGGAGTCAAGTCTAGGCTGTGTTCAGTTGGGTTTTCTATTTCTTTCCAACCCTCAGCCGATAACCCAAGAATGTGCTTAGTCAACGCATCTTCCAGAAGTTCAAGTCTTTCCATTGGTGGTGTTATGATCCAGGTGAAACTTGTATCTTGTAGATAATCGGCATCTACTAAAACATTATTCGCGATGTCATAAAATAACGCACCAAAGTCATGTACTTCTACTATTTGGTATGTACCTCTTGGTAAGTTCACTTCATCCATTTCGTCTATATCATATCTTTGGTCTTCTGGAACCAGGATTATTTCTCCGATATGTTTCCATAAGTCTGTTGTTTTTATTTTCATTTGGTTTCCTTATTATATAAATGAATATATTTGTTTTGTAAGTTATTTATCATTTCTGTTTTTGAGACTTTATACAAATCAAAAGTTTCGGTAATGATATGGTAACTCAGCTTCCCCTCCGAGAAAATTCTAAAGGTAAATTGTAAATCGTTTTTATTGTATTGGTAAGTTTTGTTTATTTGTATCATAATATGTACTCCGGGTATTTTTTTATATCGATTGATCTATAATAGTGTGTATCAAGATTCTCATAGAAACCTCTAGCTCCAATTTTACTGTAGCTTTTTTTACCTTGTAGAACTCTTAGGTCTTTTGTTCTTATTCCAGTTGTGGATGATACCATCACTTCTGCGATTATTTCTTGGTTTCCATCATTCCACATTATGGATAACACATCACCTTCCTTTATCGTCGGTAAGCCATCTTGTAGTGATTTCATGTCTGTCACGTCTATCATGCTCATAACCAGTACTCCGGGAATCTGTCTTTGTTTTCTTGTAGTTCTTTTTTATACGATGAGGTGGTTCTTGCATCATTGGTGTATTCTTTTGAAGCTTCCATTTTTTGGAAGTGTTCACCTAAACTGGTGCTCCACTTATTTTTGGTACTGAATAACTTATAACCCCAATCAGTAAGCTCACAAGCAAACTGAACAGTATAAAGCGTTTTCTTTCGGTTACCGTTTTTTGATACAACAAGAGTAACAACAGAACCATAACCATTTTCAGGTAAGCCGCGTATATCTTCTATGGTGAATTTAGCATAAGTAGGTGACTTCCGTCTGTATGCGAAAAGTTCAGTATCGAAAAGATGCTGTTGGTTTTCTGGTGCTTCGTGTTTTTTCATAGGTGGTACTCCGGGTAATCTTTTTTAGGTAGGATTTCAAACTTGATATTTACGTCATCCGTTGAGAAGACAAATCTATCGGTAGGTCTTCGTTCGGTTATTTGGTGTAATGTTCGACAACTAATTGCAGTGCCAGAGGCTCTAATGACGATACCAACACCCTCAAAAGTTGGGCTTGATAGTTTGATAATATCGTGTTTTTTCATAGGTAATACTCCGGGTATTTAGATTTTGGGAGCTTTTTCTTTACTGCCCATTCGTAATACTGCTTTTGCTCATTGGTAATATCAACAATACCATACCAGTCGTCCAAAAGGGTATTGTCTAAGCAAAAGTAGGTAGATAATTTATGTAACTTTTCTGAATCATGGGAGTCTTTATTTAGTTCTTTTTTATATGCTTTATACTGTTTTTCTGATCCCCAATAATCTCCGTCTTCGTCTTCGTATGCATTTTTCTCGAACCATTCCTTTGGCTGTATTAGGACAAATTTCATAGGAAATACTCCGGATGGGTTTCTTTTGATACTTCTTTTACAATTTCAAATGCGTTATTGGTATCATAATAAATATCATATTCATCCATTGGTGTATCACCCTTTAGAATTATTATGTCTTTGCAAGTAATATAAACGTCATGTTTTTCAATGGGTGCAAAAATCCAAAGATCTTTTCTGTTATCTTTCCATTTAGCTAGATAACATTTACCAATTTGATAGTCTCTTGGGCTCAATGATTCTGGAATCATAGTGTTACCTCTGGGTGGTGTTCTTTTAGGTATCTAAGAACACCCACTTGAGGTTTATCAGCTGGAACAATTATACACTCATCTAGTTTTTGTATAAAATAAAGGTTTTCAGCTGAATTATATCGTACATTCAACCCTAAAATTTCTGATAACCTAAGTGCTGTATTGACTTTTGCGTGTATCATAACATAACCTCTGGGTATTTTTCTTGTAATTTTTCTAGCTTTGTGTTGATATCTTTAGGTATTTTGGTATCGAAGTATTTCTTATCTTCTATTTGTTTTTTGTAAAAGTACTCTTTGATATGAGCCAATAAGACTACCTTTTGAATAAATGCTTCTTCTTTACTGTTGAACAACCAAGTAGTCCGAACGATATTATCTGTGATGTTTTCAACTGGGTGTTGAATCTCTTTGAATTCTGTTGTCAAAAGAGGGTTGAATTCAATATCTAAAGTCGACATTGGTTTTGAAAAACCGTCAAGGTCAAACTTTTCTGCTCCTATAACTGAATTTTCTTGCACAGCAAAAACCACCAAGTCCCGGTAGTAAACTTGACTACCTGCGAACCTCGGTGGGTTTATACCCCACTTCATTACTGTGTTACTTTAGAAGTAATTTTACGAATCAACCATTTGTTAGGCTGTCCTTTTATGAATCCACCGTAGTAAAACTCAGTTTCTTCTTTGTCCCCATCTTTCCAACCTTTTAGGATTGCTGCTGCAGTCTCAAGGTTTATAGAAGCCAAGTAAACAATCATTGTCTCGTTTGTGAAACCTTCTTTGTTTTCTTTGATATTAGCGATAATTTTCTGTGCTAACTCTTGTGCTGAGATAACCTCGATACCTTTAGTCAACTTAGAAAGTTTTTTAGCCGCTTTCTCTTGGTCTTTCTCAGTTGCGATAGACGCTTTACCGATATTCTCAAGTACATCTTCAGGTTTTACAATATCAATGTAGTTGTTGAAAAAGTGATTGAAACTTGAACCTACTGTTTTACCAACTTTTGATACGATAAGTGTTCTCATGAACCCTTTATCTGTACATTTTTGCATACCGTCTGAGAGTTTCTTCCACGCTCTTGGGCTTGAACCCTTTTCACCATCTGACTCATCAACAAAGTGTAAGTTTTCTGGGTATTCTGCTAAGAAGTCAGTTACTACTGCTTCAACACCAACTTCTCTGGCATACTTCAACCAGTCTTTGATATCTGCTGTGATATCTGGGTAAGTTTGGAATCTATCTTCAAGTGCTGCATCAAAGTCAGCTGTATCATAAGTATCACTTGGGTTATCGGCAACGACACATAATGTCTGGATACCATCTAACTCTGGAAGTGCATGTTCTGAAACTTTTTTCTCAAGTACAATTTGAAGAGACGCTTGTCTAATTTCCATACTCGAACGACCAAGTTCATCCATAAATACTACACAGTGCTTACCAGCTTTGTTTGCTTGGTCCATACGAACTAACCATTCAGGCTTTGCGAACACAGTAACTTTTCCAAATTCTGTTTCAGTAATATCAGGCATACCAATAAGATCTGATGTCTCAAGAATTGGAAGTTGTAATACCTCAAGGTGATAACCTTTTTCTTTTGCCCACGCTTTCACGTATTCAGTTTTACCAATACCATGTGGTCCAATCATGTGTACGTTATCATTTGCTGCTTGTGCTATATCCATAGCTACTTTGATTTTTGAAATTTTCATTTTTATCCTTTATTAGTATGAAGTCTGTCTAGTAACTCTTACTAGTTCTTCTTGTTATGTACTATTATAACATAAAGTACCTTACACGAACATTAAACCTAGCCTTTTATTGAAATTCTTTTTATAATAATAATTCAGGGTATGTTCTTTTTACCCTACCTAGATTTGCTAGATAATATTTTTTGCTTGATAGTTTTGCTCCAAGTGCCACAACCAGATCATTCCCTTTAGCAGTATGACATTCCTCTTGGGCCCAGTAATCAAACAAGAAAATAGAAACACTAGATAAACTTAGCATATCATGTGATCGCTCCATAATTCTTTGGAGATGCATATAACCAGCTTTTCCCATTTGGGTTTCTTTATCTATTTTCTTGCTGATTTGATTTCTTGTTTTGAGAACCTCTTTGATCATTTCTAATAATACATTATCCAGGTGGTATTTTGTTTGATCTTTTGGGTTGTATTCTGTTGGACCCATATTGTATCTTTCTTTATTGGTGCTCTTTATTAGACCAAGTAACTGAGGATACTGGTCAAAATCCAGTTGGAGTTTCTTCTCGTTTTGGTATTTCAACATTCTTTCTAAGAAGTGATAATTCCATTTTACTTTTTTATTTGGAGTGACAACATGAAGTCTAGTGTTTGCTTGTTTTGTGTAAATTTTGTTCCATGGTGCATAAGTCCAGTATTTGCTATTATCCAAGTCAAAGTCTTCTATTAGCTCATCATAGCTAGAAACATCCCTAAATGGTTTTATGAGTTGAACACTTTGGCGCATTTGGCCTATCTCTTGTACAGTAAAAGAAGCAGCTAATATGGTATCATAATCTAAAACACCAAGCTTAGAAAGAACTTTATGAACTTCATTGTAGCTTTCTTGCGTTAGAACAAAAACATCAATATCATTATATTCAGAAGCAAGGTTTCCGTATAATCGTTGAACTTTAGATAAGCAGTATCCACCTGCTACGATACAATCTAATGAGTCTAAGTTCCTAAAAATTTTCATTGAAACCGAATCAGGTCTTAGGTCATGCTCTCTGTAGTGTTCTGGTTTCATAGTAATTCCTCTGGGTATTGTCTTGTTACAACTTTTGCTATTTGGCTAAAATATACACGCTTTTGCCAATGGTTTGTTTTGATAAGAACCCATCCACCCCATACCGAAGCAACTTTAGCTTTGGATAATTGAATAAAATCAGCTCTATAAAGGATAATGTCTCCAGGTTTGATTCTTCTGTATTCTTCTGGTTCCATAAACTTAGCGTATCTTTCATATCTTAGTTTTTTCTTTTTCATTTTTGTCCTTATAGGTAAAACTCTGGGTAATCTTCTTTTTTGCCTATTATAACCATCGTATGGTCACCTGCCTTTAGAGTTTCTTGGAATTGTTCTGTGTTGATTGTTCCGTTTTGACCTCGACTCCAAGGGGTTGTTGAATCGTCATTGACTACCACAAAAGCAATTCCATCTTTGGATATTTTTGTTATCTCGGCGATCATTTTATTTTCTAAAAGCAAAACACCAACATAAAGTTGGGATATGCTTGTTATGGTCTGACTATTTGCTCTTATGATGTCAGTTTGGATGGGTGGATTCATAGTGTCTCCTCTGGGTATCTTGCCGCAAAGATCTCGTATAGGTCATTGACGTTTTCGTATTGAATGTAACCAATATGATTACCATCTGGGTATTCACCTTTTGATGTAGCCTTTTTTCTAAAAAAATTAGCTACTGTTCCTTTGGTGTTCAGGTTTGAATAAACATCAATACCAATAATAGAAAACTTTAGCAAAATAGGTGCTGGTATTTTGCTGTGATTTGATGTAGCGATAAATTCTTCTGTCATAAACTTGTCTCCGGGTATTTTATTGGGTCAGGTGGTCTAAGTTCAGATCCACCTACTCTAAATTCTCTTTTGTCTGAGATTATTCTAATAAGATATTCATCGGTTTCGAAATAATCTATATCAATAACTTCACATAACTCATTTTTGAATTCTAGTATCCATCCAATATTAGCAATCATAATTGGTACTCCGGGAATTCTTCCAGGTTGATTGTGCCAACAATACCATAATCAAACCCAAGGTTTGGGTTTCGGTAATTTTCCATCTTATTTTCACCGTAACTACTAAAAATCACAATCTTTCCATCTATCAATAGGTCTACCGAATAAGAAAATACATTTACAACGGTAGCAATCTTGTTATTCTTTAGTAGATATACTTCATCTGGTTTGAACATTCTCATAACACCAACTCCGGGTAATCATCTAAGTTGAGAACTTCAAGAATAGCAGACGCAGGTATTACACTGGTGTCTTGAAACTCCAGGAATCTAACTGCATACGCATAAACGGGATTTGCTCCGTTGGCGGTATGAACCTCATAAACTTTAGCTATGCCATTTAGTGTTTTGATGTAGTCTCCTTTTTTTGGTTTTTGTCTCATAAGTAATACTCCGGGTAATTGTCTTCTGGATATATTTTTGTGATCTCAATGAATAAATTGCTTGATTCATTTTTCCATGTACCATCATCTTTTAGTATAAACCCAGAACCTGAATTGATATCTTTGACCCGTAATGGGTGATTCTCACCATTGTCAATATTGAACTCAACTATCTCAGCCGTTATAGAGTGATTCAATTCGTCGTTGTCGTAAACTTCTACTTGAACTACTAAATTGATATCATCTTTTGTAAATTTTTCTGGTCTTTCTTTTCTCATAAGTAATACTCCGGATATTTTTCTTTTGGGTAGATTTTTGTGATTTCAAATTCACCCCATCTTCCATTTATGTTGAACGATAACCAATCTTCACCATTTACTGACAAGTTCATTGGTAACTCGCTATCATCAAAGCCTTCAATTATTGGATAGTATGTTTCATGCTGGAGATTATCATAGACCTTTACCAATGTACCAATATCATCTTTTGTGAATCTCATAAGTAATACTCCGGGTAATTTTCTATTGGTCCAATATATGTTGCTTGGGCCTCCATGTTTCTTGATAACGACCAGTTATTGTAATATTCTTCATTTAGCTTACCGGCTACTTGTTTCAGTGTTTTTAGTCTTTTTCTGTTTGATATCAAACGACACTCAACAATATGCTCGAAGTGTTCAACAGTTCCGTCCCACTCTATCTTCCAAAGTCCAGGTTTTAGCTGACTATTTAGCGCATTTTCAATCATAAGTAATACTCCGGGTATTCTTCTTGTTTTAGGTGTTCTACTAAATTATGGTTATGGGGATAAGCTTCTTGGGTACTGCTGGGAGAGTTTATCTGAGCACTTGCACATCCCATAATGCTCCAGGTAATGAATACATCATTGATGGTACCACTAAACGGCCATAAAGAGTCCCCTGGTTTGTCCGATTTGGTGACCTTTACCATATTGCCACCAATCGTTTTGTATACCTGGTTATCTTGGATTCTCATTACGCATCACTAATGTTATAAATTTTGTGGTTTTTTAGACCATCCCATTCAACATCGGCGCCACTTGTGTTCAACCATAGTGTTGGTTTTTTGAGACCTTTCCAGTTCTCATCTGTTGATACATCTTCAATGTACATATCTGAGATCATTACTAGCACATCATACTTTATCTTTTCATCTTTCAAGAATTTAGCCATTGCGCCCATGTAAGTACCACCACAACCACGTCTTTTGAAGTTTTTCTTTTTAGGGTCATACTCTTCTAGACCTTTTATGGTAGTGTCAATTTGAACCAATTTCAAGTTACTGTTTGAAATTTTACATACTTCGTTGATCTCAACTAAAGCTTCTGCAATTTCTTCGTTGCTCATTGAACCACTGGTATCAAGACCAACAACTACTTCTGGAGTATCATACGCTGTTTTTGAACCTTTGACTCCAAGGGTTCTAATACGTCTGTTTCTCTTCTTGATTGTTGCTACACGTTGACCCTTTTTACTTGAAAGGTACTTTTTCAAAATACGTTTCCAACTAAGTTTAGCTTTCTTTCTCCATAATTCCATAATCATTTCAATGTTACTTGGAGCGTTACCTCTTGACTTTTCCATAGCTTGTTCTAATGTTTTTGACATCATCTCTTTAGCCATTTCTTGGTCTTCGTCTGACATTTTATCCCACATATCATGTGAATCAATAGTGATTTCTTCTTGTCCAGTAAGGTTAGGGTTACCATTTGATGGTTGGAATCCAGTTCCAGGTTTAGCACCTGTACCTTGACATTCTTTACAAGGTTCTTTACCTTCTTTTTCTTCACCTTCGCCTTGGCCTTCACCTTCGCCTTCTTCGCCTTCTTGGTCACCGTCTTGTGGCTCTTCTCCAGAACCACCACAGTTATCACATTTTTCTTCTGTGTCTTGGTCGTCTTTTTCTTTCTCTTGCTTATCTTTCTCGTCTTTAGCTAATTGGTAATACTGTTCAGCTGTTAGATCTTTTGGCCAAAAATTACCATCTGGTAATTTGAAAGTCTCTGGATATAAAGCACCATCTGGTAACCAATCTTTTGGTATCATTTGGTTCAATGCAATATCACAAGCCACGTTGAATAATTTATGATCTCTTTCACCTTTTCTTCCAAGGTGTTGTAAAATAATATGATCTACTTCGTGGATTAGAATACCCATTCTTTGCTCAAGTGGCAGTGGGTTGAAAAAGTCTGGATTTATAACTAATTGATAGTTATTATCATAAAACCCAGCACCTGCTGTTGGAACACTTCTGTTTATCGATACTTGCATTTTAGCAATTACGAACGCATAAAAGTGTTGTTGTACATATTTAGGTGAACTCATCATATTGACAAAAGTTTCCTCGTACGGTCCTCTATCAATTGGTAAATTTTTAGTTTCTTGTGTTTTCATTTGTATCCTTTTTATTTGTTATGTACTATTATAACATAATATACCTTACACGAACATTAAACCTAGAGGAATAACTCCGGAAATCTTGTTTTTACCACCGATAAAATAGAAGGTGCTTGCATGAGTACCCTTTCTAGAATAAAATGATCTTCATTCACAGCGTTTACAAACACCTCTGGTTCTGGCTCTAGATATTCAGAAAACGAATGAATATCATAAAACTCTACCTTTTCTTCTGTTTTTTCAGTGATGCAAGCAATAAACAAAACATCTGAATCCTTTGGGTCGTATCGGTAAAGAACGACGTCCCCTACTTTTAGGTCTTGCCATTTTTTGAAGTTATCTATCATAAGTAATACTCCGGATGATCTTCTTTTGATAAGATAATCAATATTACATCCTCTTGTTTTTGGTGGCGCTCAATGATGTCGTTTGGGTGATTATATCTTCCATATGATCTCGACCCAGATTTTGACCAAAAATTATACCTTTTTGGTCCAGGTTGATTGGGGTTCTTGAATTTTATAACTTCAAGATGCGCAAGATCGTTATCTACTGCCATAATTTGGACGATGTCTCCTCTTCTGTTTCTGTACACTTCGCCTGGTCTCATAGGAAAAACTCCGGGTAATCTTCTTGGATGGTTTCTAGTAAAGGTTTGTGGTTATACAATACCTTTACCAAAATAAATATATCTACATTTGTTTCGTTTATTAGAATTTGTTCTTCTATATTTTCGTCTTTATTTTCTATACAATAAAGATCATCAATGTACACACCCTCTTGGGAGATATTTTTTATCAATCCGATGTAGTTTGTGTTGTCTTCTTCTGGGTCATAATTGTACACAACCACATCGTTGACTTTAGCTTGGGTCCACCTTTTGAATTCTTTCTTTTTGTATTCGTCCATTTTAGTCCTTATAAGTAATATTCTGGATAATCTTCTTTTGTTAGTACTTGGTCTATTAGCACATCATCATCCGATTGTTTGTGTAGTGGTATTTCTAATAAGCTTGAATCACACCTTGAACCAGAAGCCATCCAAAAATTATATGGCTCCATGTCTAAATTTTTACTACTTTTTATTACATCCACGTCTGCTAACTCATCACTCGTTTTGGTTATTTTCACTACTTGACCGCAGCGGTTTTTATAGATGTTTCCTACTTTTACTTGTCTCATAGAAAATACTCTGGGTAATCTGTTGGATTGAAAACTTCAATCACATCATGAATTTCATTGAAGTTTTTTCTTGTGTACCAAATTTTCTTTACAGTTTCCCAACCACAATTTGTTTTGAGTATGTCAAAATAATACTTTGTTTTGACTGTTTTTGTACACAACATCCAGCTTTCCTCTGGTTCATTTTCTCTTAGTTTGACTCTGTAAATGTTTCCTTGAATAGCTTCTATCATAGGAAATACTCTGGATGGGTTTCTTTATTTAGATGTTCTTCTATATCGTTGCGATCTACTCTTAGGTTTTGGGTGTCACCTTTTGTGTAAAGAAAATCACATCGTATCTCGTCTTTGTACACATGATTGACAATACCAACCTTATCTTCAACATAGTAAACACCATCTTTTATTTTGATTCTGTCATTTACTTTTATTTTCACTGGTGCTCCTTTTTTTTACTTATTATAACACACCTAACCTTACACGAAGGTTATAGGAAATACTCCGGGTACTCCACTTGGATTATTTCTTGGGCTTCTGGGTTTTTTAGATTCACATAAACTAGAATAAATTCCCTAGTTACATCAAGATTTTGCTCACAAGCTACTCTGAACTCTTGGATTATCTCTTCAGTCGACATCGAACCAATTGCTTTACCTGTTGTATTGGTTGGCGTAGATGATAATACATCAACAATTTGAGTTTCTAGGGCTTTTAGGTTCATAGGAACATCTCCGGGTATTCTTCCTTGACGAATTCATTGAACCCTTCTTTTATTTCTTTTAGGGTTTCTTTATTTTGAGCAACCAAAGCGCGTATTTTGATGTTTCTTTCTTTGTACTCCTGGAGCTTCTCACTTTTCCAAACTTCGAGAAGACCAGTTTTTGATTCTGTTGGAATGTCCTGGGCGATGTTTTCTGTCCTAATGAAAAAATCACTCATTTCTGGATTTTCACGGTCTATAAAATTTATTCTCATAATAACTCCTCTGGGTATTTTTTTCTGAATTTATTTATTTTATATACTAAAAAGATAATCATTAGTTTCAGAAAGATAAAAAGAAAAAAAGTTAGTATCTTTTTATCTTTTGGGTTTCTTAGGGCATTATACAATCCATTTTCTTGTACATCTGAGTCTCCTTCGAGTTCTTTGACAAAATTCTTAGCTTCTTCGTAAGTTTTTATAGTATACCCACCAAAAACTATTTCTCTGAACTTTTGGTGGTCAGTAGAGTGAATGTCAATTTTCATAGTAATTCCTCTGGGTATTTTTTCTCAAATCTCCAAGCTTTGTACCCATAAAACCACATCATTAGCTGCATAACTCCAGTAGCTAAATTTTCACCAAACCAACCGAAGTTGTAACTTTCTCTTATTTGTTCTCTAGGTGATTGGTCTTGTGTTATTACAAAAGCTTCTTTGACCTCTAGGTATTCTTCTTTTGACAAGTCCTTTATGCACTCTTTTGTGAATGCACCGATGGTGTCTTTTAGGAACTTAGGTGTTCTTTTTATTATGCCAAATATTTTCATAGGAACCTTTCTGGGTATTTTTGTCTTACATTTTTTAGACGATATTTCAACACTAAGATTTCTATAATTCCAAGTGGAACAGCTAAAGGGAACATCACTGGAGACACCTCATTTAGATAATCTTTGAAAAGCTCCATAAATGGACTTGTTAGATATCCACCACTTTGGATGTGATCTGCTAATGTTTTTATTGATATTTGATTTACCAATAAAAGTCTAGTTTTTTCTTGGGTGTAATTGTTCATTATTTATCCATTTTGAATGTAGTTTCGAACCCGAGGTTTTGGGAATACCATGTACTGTACTTTCTTCTTTCTAGGGTGAACTTACCATCTGTGATGTCTTTTATTCTTTCTAGGTTGTCTTTGCTTACTGTTATAGATTTTACTATTTTATGTTTAGTAGCTAGTCTTATGGTAATGTTATCTGAGTTTATGTCATACGTGACATTATAATCTGTTCCTTTTTGAACAGATACTATTTTGTTATATTCTACGAATGTATCAATTTTGTAATAAGACCAACCGCCAATTACCGACAGTGAAACGAGAAGCATAAAATGACCATAATTTACGTCATTTAAGTGAAGGCCTTCTATTGCTCCACCCCAAACAAGGAAGGTCATTATGACCAAAACTAAAACGATACCCAGTTGAAAAGTAAAGAACCACATCAAGATTGATACTACAACCATCCAAGTGATTGAGCCTGGTACATTTCTTAGTAAATTTGTTAGCATTTTGTCTCCATTTTGGTAATTTTGTGGGCTTTAGCTTTTGCGTTGGCTTTTTCACATTCTGTTAGCATATCTCGCATTCCTTGTAAAGCTATGTCATAGTTTTTGAAGTACCACCCACCATCAAAAGTTGGCATTGACGGTCTTGGTAGATCTGGGAACACTAACTTTTTATCGCTATTTGGTCTTGGCTCGATTGTAAACGATGGTCCTTGAACATGCGACCAAAAGAAGAATCCATAGTTTTCCTCAATGTAGTATGAGTCTAGTATTTTGTTGTATTTTAGTCTTAGTTTCATAATTTTCCTTTATAGATATAATTCTGGATTTTCGTAAATGAAATCCTTATTGGTGTCATAAGCAAAAATTGCTTTCGCCGCTTCAAGTGGAAAGTAACTCCCATGTGCAAGTATCTTATTGATATCTTGATCTTCTGTGTAATCGTCATTACGGTCACCACCTAATTTGTGGGTGTAGCATTTGTATTCTCTGGTAATAGCATCTTGGGCTAACACAAAACCTACCGTATTATACCAAGCTGACTCAATAAATACTAAATTCTGTTGATTTATTATTCCTTGTTTCATATGTTCTCCTTCTGTTTCTTGTTATACTATTATAACATAATATACCTTACACGAACATTAAACCTAGAGGTAATGTTCTGGGTGAGTTTCTTTATTCTCTTCAAACGCGGTATCCCCACTAGCAGTAATTCCATTTTTGCTAACCCTAAGCACTATTGGGTAAACGGTATGCATTTTGAATAACCGACCTGGATAGCTCAAACTTCCTACCACTGTGCTTGGGTCATCTGAAAATGTTTCTAAAATATAAAGCTCATCATTGACGGAGTAATAAGTTCCTACATTTCTTTCTAGTATAAGATTTCTTGACATAATTTTCCTTTATAGATAATATTCTGGGTAATCATCTGGTGAGAGATGTTTTACTATTCTGCTTATATGAACACTTTTTTTAGGTCCAATAAACCAAGCAGTATTAGGTGGCCCGTATGCTTTGGCGTGTTGTAGTGGTACTACCTCAGGTCCTATACCCAACCTGACGTGATACCAATGTTTGTGTATTAGGTCTGCTTTTATCATAGGTAATACTCCGGATAATCTTCTTGGGTGATTTCTTCTGCTATCATCCACTCATCTATTTTCCAAGCTTTGATGCTACCAATAGTAAATAAGCTATTGGTATCAATAACAGTTCCACATAGATGTTCCATTTCTGGCACAAAAACTAATGAACTCTGGTCTATAGTTGATTGTCTAACCTGGGTGTCATGTAACAATCCTTTGGAGTCCATTATGATTTGCTTCAGTGATTTGATTCTTACTTTTCTTATTTCTATTCTTTCTCTTCCTATTATCATAAGTAATACTCCGGATGAGATTCTTTAGTGTACCAGTCAAGTATTCTATAAGCTAACAGAATTATTGAACTGTTGACATAATCAACAGTGACAGTACCAAGCTTCAAATTGACTTCAATAACCTGAGATTTCCATATCGTTCCACCTAAGTCTTTCCATTTGACGGTATCACCAGCATTGATTTTGTTGATATCAAATTCTGGTTTGGCAATCATAATTTACCACAATCATCGGCTGCTAGGAATACTCTAAGATCCGCTTTTGTCTCTGTTGACAGTTTATCGTATTGTCTTTTGTAACGGTTGTATTTGCCAATTTGATTACGTTCTTTTGCTTTTTGCATTGCTCTAATGTGGTAGTGATATCTTACCATTTCGCAGGTTTTGTCACTAGCGAAGTTTTTTATCAGGCGGTAACTGATCTCCTCATGGTTGGTAAAGCTATAATCACCTGAAGCTTTGTCTTCGTCTTTTTGGTAAGCTACAAATGGCTTACCAATATCATGTAAAAAACCAGCAGGTACCAAATCATATCTATTTACCGTCATTAGGTAGTAAACTACTTTCAAAGAATGCGCAAAAACGCCATGCTTGTGATGTTTATTTTGGTGCCATAGTAATGATCTAAAAAATTTGTAATTCAAACGAGTCGGTCTTATCATCTTGTTCCTTTATAGATATAATTCTGGATAATTTTTTTGAGATACTTCCAATCCACCTGGGCCTATAAGATCTTCTAGTTTGAAATAGGCGTGTTCTGAACTATTTTTATTGGGATTTGCTAACGCAGCAATGTGCTTATCCCCATCCCAATCAGGTTCTGTTATGTGCATATCATACTGAACACCTGGTTTCAAATTATACCTGGTGTCTCCAGGTGGCCAATCTCCACATATCAATGGTTTTAGTTGAACTTTCATTTTGTTCCTTTATATATATAATTCTGGATAATTTTTTTGGTTTATTTCGCCGTCTTCACCAATGAGATCTGATAACTCAAACCATGCTTCATCTGGTGTTTCTGGGTTTTGGATAATAACATCTACTCCAGGGTTATCTAAAGCATCCAAACCTGGTAAATCTTTTGGTACAGTTTTCATATCGTACCAAATACCTGAGGTCATACCACATCTTGAGTCATATTCGTCCCATGCGCTACAAATTTCTGGTTTTAGTTGAACTTTCATTATTATCCTTTTATGTACTATTATAACATAATATACCTTTGAAACACATTAAAGGAAGTATAAATAAGTAAAAAGATAAGGAATACAATGAGCGAAAAAATACTCTTTGAACACCAGATACAAGAATCAGAAGGTTTTGACCAAATAGCACAACCATCTCTGAACCCAAGAACTGGTCAACCTCAAAATGTTACACCTACAACAACATCATCACAACAAGCAACAGTAACCACTGATATTGCGAAAACTGCACCTAAAACTATCATGACTAAGAATGCTATTTCTGTAAGCTTACCGTATATGATTTCATATGTTCAGCCTATGGTTTCTAGTGTTGGGTACGTTTTTGGTCTTCAACAGAAAGACAGAACACAAATACCCACTGATGTTGATGACGTTGTGGTAATAAGAAAATTAGCAGAAACTCAAGTCCGAGAAGTAATTTTAGACATAACAAACGAAACAGCCCAGGACATCCAAAACTTATTTGGTAGTGATTTTCCAGAAAACTATGACAACTTTATCCAAACGGGTGGGGAAGTATGGAATGGACCTAATGGCGAACTAGCAAGATTCTTCTTGAGTATGGCTAGACAAAGAATTGTATCTAAAATCAATAAAGATTTTACTGATTGGATTGCTGATGTGGCAACTAAAAAAGGTAAAGCTACTATAGCTAATTGGTCGGCTATGGAAGAAATTATTGGTGTAATAGCTGAACTAAGAGAAAGCTTGTTCAAAGCGACTGGTAAATCAGGTCAATATTGGATCTTAGTTTCTCCAAAAATTGGATCTTACCTTAGCACATATTACGGTGCTCAACACTCAGATGCCGATATATTCACAAGTGGTAAAATAAACCCAAAAGGTGTCGAAAATGGTTATGTCACTACAATAGGGGACATAAAAGTTTTTCAACATGATTTTTACGGCAATGTAACTGGCGGAACAGCATCTGATTCTGAAGATAAAGGTGTAATTTATATGGGATACAGAGGAAACGCTGGCACATCATCTGTTTATTATATGCCATATAATGAAACAATAGTACAAGGTGGTGAAGACTACTTCGATGGTCAAAGTAAAATATTTTATAAAGTGCGAGACACATGGGAAACAAACCCACTTGACACATACGATTCTAGTATCACTGAGGTGGAATTAGGAACAAACACACAAGCAATTCCAGGAAACAATAAAAGTTCATTCATTATGCAAGCTGATATTATATTCTCAGACAAACTAATCAAACCATAAAAAAAGGAACATAAATGGAAAGAATTTTATCAGAAAACATCGTAGATCTACAAGAAGCGGAAGCAGGATTTGATGGAATCGGAGGTGGAACAACACCACCAGGTTCAGAGGGTGACACAAACACCACAGATATCGCACAAACAGCTCCACTCATAAAGATAGCAAGAACAGCAATTAGTCTAAGTTTACCAGCAATGATTGGGTATAACCAACCACTTCAAGGCCCTTCTGGGTTTGTTTTTGGGCTTGTTCAAAGAGATGAAACACAAATTTCGTCTTTAGATGCAAACTCAGAACAAGATGAAGTAATAACTAGAAAACTTGTAGACACTAAAATTAGATCAGTTGAGCTAAAAATGACTACGGAAGCAGCTACAGATATTCAACAACTTTTTGGAACTGAATTCAAAGAAAACTTTAGTGCCTTTCAAAAGTCAGGTGGGGAAGTATGGAATGGACCTAACAAATCACTGGCTTCTTTCTTCTTGAATACTGGTATGAGAAGAGTAGCAGATAAAATAAACTTCGATTTCGTTGAATGGTTACTTCAAATTTCCACTCGGAAGGGAACAGTTGATATTACCACATACGCAGAATCTACTAATATATTTGGTGCTATTGGCGAACTGAGAGAAGGCTTGTTCAAAGCAACTGGTAAATCAGGTCAACCATGGATTTTAGTTTCTCCTAGAATAGCGGCTTTTATAAGTTCAACTATTGGTTCTACTATGAGTTCAGGTGCTGAAGCATTTGATGATGGAAGAAGAATACCATCAGATAAACAAAACGGATATGTTTTGACTATGGGCGATATTGATGTTTTCCAATACGATTTTAGTAAGTTACCACAACCAAATACTATTCCACCAAAAGTAACTGGTGGTATGACTCCAGAAACTTACTCAGAATCAAGAGGACAAATTATTATGGGATACCAAGGATCTGAAGCTGATTCAGCATCTATATATTATTGTCCTTACAAAGAATATCTTGTTCAAACAGAAGATTATCAAACTGGCGAACCTACTGTTTGGTATAAAGTACGTGATGCATTTGTAACAAATCCACTTGACACATACGATGATTCACAAGTAGAGCCAGAAATTATTTCAACTGTTGACAATACGAGTAGTTTTGTAATGAGTTGTGAAGTTGAATTCGCGGAATCAATTATAAAACCATAAGGAATAAAAATGTTGGGCATAAAAACGGGAAATATTGAGTTTGCGTTACCATCAGCTGAAGGACAATCTTTGGCTAATAATACTATTTTTGGTATAGGCGCGTTACCCACAAACAAATCTAAATGTAGAAACTCAGTGGGTGGAACATCCGGAACAAAATATAAAGAAAACAGTCCATGGAAAGCGGACTGTAAAATGTTTAGAGATAACTAAAAAGGAAAACTATGTCAAAACCACTAAAGTTGTTGATGCCAGATAGCGAAACTGGACAATCAGCAAGAAAAAAAATAAATATAGCAATCGAAGAGCTAAACCATAGCTCCAAACGAGGAAGACCAGTAGCTAACATAACAGAACTAGAAGGTATACTCAACCCAGAAGATTTTGAAATTAGACTAGTAAAGGATACTAAAGAGCAGTATGTTTTTGAAAAGGGTGCTAATTCAGGTGACCAAGCTGATACTAATCAAACTGGTTTTTGGGTTATCTATAAGGGAGAAAAGGGAGATAAAGGTCCTAAGGGAGCAAAAGGAGCCAAAGGCCCAAAAGGAGAAGATCTTGTAGCTGGTAATTCATTTGTGTATGTGGATAAAGGAAACAAATCTTTCAACAATAAAGCGGCACGTCAGCTAATGATAAGCAACACCTATACAATAAATCACAAGAAAAAAATAGAACTAGGGCTAAATATTCCTACTAGACATGATGGACAAGACTGGGGTGGGTTGTATGTCAACACAAACATCGAAGTAAACGGAACTTGGTATAACCTAGGAAACGAAGGTTATGGTGGAGCATCAATGTCTTATAAAGCGTCTACAATAGCAACTTATGTTTCTAGTAAAGTTTTAGATATCACAAAACATCTAAATCTGACGGCAGATTACACACTTCGAGTAGAGCTAACCGCTAGAACCTATAGTGGATGGACTCTCGTGAACAAAAGTCATGATATAAACACCACCAGCAATGGATTAGGAAGTAGAGGCGCATTACAGACTTGGGCAAGTGACCAAAATTACGCAACCATATACATAAAGGAAATAAACTAATGACAGAACTAGACAGAATGCTAAGAGACACTATACTAGTGAAAGGAAGAGTTACAAGCGACAATAGGTTTTGGTTCAATGAAGAAATAGCGACAATGTTTTGTATCAAAATGAACACAAAAATAAATATTGGAGCGACAAGTTTTAGATGGGTTGATACAACCTATACAGTGGTTGATGTAACTATAGACGAAGCAAAGGCATACGCCGCTGAAATTATGGACACATTAGATGCTGCATATTCTGTATCTCTAACCGAAGATCAACCAGAACCAGAAGACCAACCAGAACCAGAAGAACCAGCACAGTAGAACAGTAATGTTTGGTTATAATATAAATAAGTAAATCACTAAAATTAGTGGTGGATCTTAAAAAAAAAGGAAAAACATGCCAGAAATATTAAAAAAACCAGACGGAAATATTGATTGGAATAAATTCTTCATGGGCTTTGCAGTTTCAGTAGTTTTTGTATTACAAAGCTATAGTCAAATGCAACACAATGAAGTAAAGCAAGAGGTGGACGAAGTAAAAGAGAAAGCGGTAACAAAATGTGAAGTTCGTAGAGAACTTAGACTAAGCCGTGAAGATCTTGATATAGTCTTAGAACACGCAATGGCCAAAATTGACGAACGCCTTGACAATTTAGAGGTAAAAGAAAGTGACTCAAAATGAAAGTAACATTAGCTTTTAAGCATTCAACTAAAAATTGGATGTCACAAATAATCGCTAAGTTGACCAAATCTAATTATGACCATGTAGAAATCATAATTGGTACTGTTTGGGTAGGGGCAACCCCTACCAAAGGAGTAAGCACAAGAAGGGTAGAATACCCTTTGCATGACACTTGGGATTACTTAGATGTAGATATCAACCCTAAATTTAACCAAACGGCAGTAGATTTTATTGACGAAATTAGAGGAAATGCTTATGATTATGTTGGAGCTATGAGTGTTGGATTAGACATTCCAGACTTTGATGTGAAAAATAAATACTTTTGTTCTGAATTAGTAACAGCAATAATGCAACATTTTGAATGTCCAAATGTCAAAGGGCTAAAACCAGCTGATGTTGACCCACAAGAATTATATGATTATTATGTAAAAACCGCAACAAAAAGACTAGCATGAAATGGCTTATTTTATTAGTTATGGCATTTTTAGTGAATAAGTATTATATAGAACCAATGGGTGAACTACAAGACACTAAAAAAATTATCAAGGATACTAAAAAACGTGTCCTCGATTCTAAAGAACATTCTGAGAATTTTACTAAAGAACAAAACCAGAATAAAATAAAGGTGAAAAAAGAAAATGAAAAATTACACATCAACATTGACACTAATTTTAGTAATGGCGCTCACACTATCACTATCTAATTGTACAAGATATGTAGAAACTCAAGCTCCAGAATTAGTAACTTTTAGAGTAGATAAATCACCATACCAAAAACCACTTGATATTGAATATAAGGTGGTAGAAAGATGAAAGTAGTAGAACTAACTCCAGCTAATTTTCAAAAACTTATTATTACTATAAAAGAACTAAAGTTACAAATTAAAAAACTTGAAAACGCAAATGAATTCCTGAATAAAGAAATAGAAGAATACCAAGAATTCAATAAATTCATAAGAGGACAAACAGATGCTAACGTATGATAAAATTCAACATATTTTCAAACACTCAAGTGTAGATGAAGTAGAGATATTTGTAGATACATTCAATAAACACTCTAAAAAATTCAATTTTACTTCTAAATTTCAAGTAAATGCTTTTTTAGCTCAACTCAAAGAAGAAGTTGGTGTATCTTTGACACCAAAACGTGAAAACCTAAATTATAGTTGTAAAGCTCTAAGAGCTATTTTTGGATACTACAAAAGAAATCCAAAATCTTCAAGAAGAGACGGTAGATGTAGAGGTCACAGAGCCAACCAAAGAAAAATAGCCAATAAAGCATATGGTGGTAGATTAGGAAATAAAAAACCTAATGATGGGTGGACATTTAGAGGAGCAGGGTATATTCAACTTACCGGCAGAGCTAATTATAAACACACAGCCAAGGTTATGTCAACGGTTTTAAAAAAAAATATTACTCCAACTGATTTATCAAACGATATGAATACAGTAGAAGGCGCATTACTTTCTGCTATGGCATTTTATTATAGCCATAAAATGTACGCAGCTAAAAACGTAGACGAAATGACTAAAATAGTAAATAAACGAACACATTCTTACAAAGCTAGAAAGAGACATTATTTTTATATAGCATCTTTGTAGGTTATAAATACTACAAAAGGAACGAAAATGCTTATAATCAAAAATGCTTCTGGTGGTAGTACAAAACTAGTCAACAGTGGTAAGAACAACGCCAATGGCACATCAAATGATCACAATAATGACGTTGATCTTTATAAACTTATCAACAACGATGATTTCCCCATTGGAACGATTATGTTATTCAATGGTAACATAAACACCTTAGTAGAGGGTTGGTTTCTATGTGATGGTCACAATGGAACGCCTAATCTAAATAGAAAGTTTATTAGATGTATATCCACTCCTAATGATGCCAACGCAGGTAAAACTGGAGGGTATACAGATTTATCAATACCAAATCATACACATACACCTACAATAACAAAAGCAGCTGGCCATACACACAAACTAATTCCAAAAACAGTATACACGGCATATCAGCTTGATCACTCACACCCACAACCTCATGTTGGTAAATATGACGATAATAGACAAACGTGTGATATTTGTGGACCATGTGATTGCGGGAGAATCACATTAAACCAAGGATTCACCCCTGGAAAAACTACTGGAGGTGGGAACCATGGTCACGTATTTAAAATTCCAGAGAAAAAAACATCTGAAAAAAGTACACACACACATGCAGACCAAACAGTTGGTGGTGGGGTTATTGGAATAAACAAAAATATTCCTAAACACACAAAAATATTTTTTATAATGAGGGTATCATAATGTCACAAAATGGCTTATCTGTTCAAAACGACAACCACCAAAATGGAAGCATAAGATTAGTAGATCTTTCCGACAGCACAGCTCAAATAGAAGTGCCCATAAATGAAGCAAAACCAGCTGAAGAAATTCCAGTTGGTGCTATTGTTATGTTCAAGGGTGACTTGAACTCTGTTCCAAATGATTGGAAATTTTGTGATGGGAGTCCAGGAACTCCAGATCTTAGAGGAAAGTTTGTGCTTGGTGCTACATTTTCTACGGACAAGCAAACTGGTGGGCATTCAGATAGCCAAATACCAACCCACAATCATGTTGTTGCAAATACAACGGAATCAACCAATCATGCTCATACAGTTAGTTTTGGAACAATCACCTCAGAACCAGAGGGGAAACACACGCATGTAACCTACAAATGTCCACCTGATGGTGTAAAGCTGCGAAGCGTAAATGTGGGACCAAATAACTATAACTACGGCGAAGGTTCTCCTGCACCACTAGGCGAATCCGGCAAACATAACCATTCATTGACACTAGGCGCAAAAGTCTCTTCTAAGTCAGATGCTCATGGTCACACAGTTACGGTTAGCAAAACATCAGCACAACCAACAAATGGAAATTTTCCTCCTTACTATGAATTAGCTTATATTATAAAGGTCAACTAATGAATTTTTCAAAACACCCAAATGCCAAGGGAAATATTATCCTTGGCTCAGAACAAACAACAAGCTTCGCTAAAAATCACAGCTATTGTAGTTTGCATAACCTAAATCCAATTGCGGAACACGTAGAACTTGATGTTTCTAAAGTTATTGGTAATACTATAGCCACAAAAGGATCGATAATGATGTTTTATGGTAATAGTGTACCGCCAGGTTGGGTCTTGTGTAATGGAAGCCACGGAACACCCAATCTAGTAGATATGTTTATAGAAGCAACTACCGTATCATCTAAACAAAAAACAACTGGTGGTAATCATAGCATTTCTGGTGTTACAAATCATGGCCACGTTGTAAGTTTTGAGGCTGGTGGAAAACACACACACACAGTAAATCCAGATGATGTGACGTCGGGTATAATTGCGGATCATACTCATGCAGATATCCGTGAGAAGAAAGCGGTAAAACTAGCGGCAAAATCAACTTGCCAATATTGGACTGATCTAGTATACCCACACGACCCACCACCAGCCCCAACTTGTAATCAGTGTTTGTCATATGATGGATGGAATGACTTTATGAACTTTCATTGTGAACACAAAAAGGGCTACAAAGACCCTGACGCATTAGACACACGCGCTAAAACAGAAGAAGTAAATGAAGCTCCAGACCACACACACACGGTGAACACTGGATCGCATAGTGTAAAACCCGAAGATATGGGAACCCATACAGTAACTCTTTCGTCATCTGGTGGAACTGGTAAGCTAAATATGCCAACTTATTACTCGTTGGTTTACATACAAAAAACATAAGGAAATAAAATGACAAACGAATACATTATACAACTAACCGATATCTGGGCTAAAACTCCAGCAACACCTCAAGACAGAAAAAAACCAAAAAATGCTAAAATTGCACATGGTTTTGATTATGGTGAGAAACCAAGTCACGCAACTTTCAACTGGATGCTTAATAAAGTGATGATGTCGTCAGTGGCTCTTCAACAAAACGGTATTCTTCCGTGGGATGATACAACTAGTTATTATGATGGAGCAATAGTTAGACATGGTGCTAGCAATTTTGTATGGCAATCACTAAAAGGTGATCCAACCGATCCAGCTAATCAAAACATAGGACGTGATCCTGAAACAGCTACGACATATTGGAAAAAGGGAATTGAGGATAGTACCGGTTACCTAAAGAAACTAGGAAATAATCACCCAAGTGACGTAACTGGTGGTGAAATGAATGGTGTATTTATTGTAAAATCAGGCGCTAAGTTAGTTATTGAAGCTTAGAGTAAATACTCGGGATATTGTTCTTTCATTAGATTGTTAGTTGTTATCCTGAGGTTTTTTATATCTTTATCTTTGAATGTGAACAAAGGGTCTTGGATTTTTAGTTTATCAATTTCTATCTGATTAAATTCTATAGTTTCACCTGAAACAGAAAACGTATAAACACCTTCTATCATATCCGCTCCTACAAGTTGAAAACAATCCCGAAACATGCCAGACATATCTGTTTGTGACATTTTATTCCTTTAAATACTTTACAAGGCCCACCAAGTGGGCCCTAAAAATACTTGGTATTTTTAGAATTTGTATGTTACACCAACATTTATAGAGTATAAATCTTCATCAACATCAACACCACCTACGACAGTACCAATTGTTTTTTCTTCAGAATAAACATTTGTGTAGTCCGCAAATACGTCAACATCAGTAAATAGTGCATATTTAGCACCTAATCCATAAGCGAATCCAGTAAATTCAATTCCTGCTACGTAATCACCATCTGCGATTGACCATGCGTATCCAAGTAATCCATAAACTGTTAGGTCTGCTGAGATTGGGTATTGTGGTTTTACATATACCGCAAAAGTATCATCTGCTTGAGTATCAATTCCAGTTTCTAAACCGAAAGAATATCTACCTTCTACTGCTACGTATGGATTGAAATTGTATCCAACTTGTGTGAATGTGCTGGCTGAATCTGTTGTTCCCGTTAGGTACTGTGAACCAGTAATAATTGAATCAAACGTATAACCAAAACCAAAGTACATATCAGATGGAGCTTGTGCCTCTGTCTCTACAACTGCTGGTTCGATGATTTGTGCTTCAACTACTGGGCCTGCGATAGCTACTGTCATTGCTGCGATAGCTACTAACATAATTTTTTTCATTTTGTTCCTTTTGCCACGTGGGTCTTTTTGAAGTATAAGCGCTCTTAGAGCTTTCAAACTATTTCATTTATGCTTATCTGTTTACTTTCTGTTTACTATTTATTATAACAAATAAACCTTAAATTTTTCTTATTCTCTAGTAGATGCTAGTACTTCTATTGTCATTTGTGCGCAGGTGTCCAAGTATTCTTCTTGGTCTTCGTTGATAGCTGCAGTGATTTCTTCTAGTGGGTTTTCATTGGAACGTCCAAAGATATAGTCCATTACCGCATCTTGATTTTCGTCTAGTAACGCTAGTTTTCGCACCATTAGTTCTGCTCTACGCTCAATCATGTTTCCACCTAGTGTATCACATCTTACTACTGAGCTCTCTAATTTTGCTTGGTTATGAATTTTTGCCATTTTGTTCCTTTTTTTATGTAATGAAGTCTGTCTAGTTACCTAGTTCTTCTAATAATACACTATTATAACATAATATACCTTAGAGGAACATTAAACAACCAAAAGATTACCAAATATCAATTTCTTCTGTATTTTTATTTAGGTCAATTCCAATAGCATCTAGCATACCTTGTAAAGGAGATACAAAAAACTTCTGGAACGTGGTGTCATAGTCTATATCTTTCTTGAACATCTCAGCAAATCTAACATCATTGTACGCGAATGCTTCAGATGATAATGCATTAGGTTGTCTTAGGAATAACACCTTTATCTTGTCGCCGCCTTCTATTTTTGAGTAGTTCTCTGTTAGTTCCTGGGCTTCTAGATATTTATTTGTAGTTACACAAATCCTAGAACCGAAAGGGATAGATACCTTACGTCCATTGATAACTTTACCCCAATCTGGATTGTACACTTTAGATACTCCAGCTGTATTTGATATCTCATCTAATGGAACCTGGAGAAATTTAGATCTTACATTATTGAACCATTCTCTAATTCCATCTTCATCTGAATCTAGAATAACTGGAACAGCTTCTTTGAGATACTTCTTTGAGAATGGGGCAGTTCCACCTTTGATGATTTCTAGTCCTTGTATTTTCATATAAGGGTCATTTTCTGGATAAATCTTACCTTCTAGGTCTCTCACTCTTGCTGCATATTTTTTCTTAGCTACAAACATACCAGCATCTGCTATAATCTCACGCTCTGCCCCGATGTAACTAGGGTCAAAAGCGTTTAGATTCTCAGCTAGTGTTTGGATGCTTTTTTGAACTACTGGTTCTATTACCTTTTTGTAGAACGCATCTGCCCACTTTGTCTTTTCGGTAATTGTCTTACCTTGTGTATATTTGTCAATAAATGGAGCAATTTGAAAGTAAATTGAATCCGTGTCACCCGCTACGATATATGGTTCTTTACTTTTTATCATTGATTGTAATTTATCTTCTACGTCATTTGCTAACATTTTGATAAAGTATCTACCTGAACCAGTAATAGATTGTGCTATTTGTTCGTTGTACATACTGAAATGCTTAGCCGCTAGGGCGCCATACAAACTGTTTATTTGGATCTTAGCTGTCATTTGTTCTGTATTTTTCAACGTGGCAAAATGATCTTCTTGGCTGTGGTCTTTACCTTGTTCTTTGAGGTCAATTGACTTTTGTTCCCATTGAAATTGTTCTTTTTTGGCTTGTTTACGTCCACCGTAAATCTTTGTTACCAACTGAGGAATTACTCCCTGGGTGTCTTTTCTGTACACTGCACCACCAACTCCAAGGGCTACATTATGTTCTTGTGCAATTGCTTTGATTTTAGCCCATTGTTCTGTGGTAATTTCAAGTATTTTATCTTCATCTTGAGTTTTTAGTATATCTGATATCATTTGTACATCAGGATGTCTTTCTGCATATGGTATCCATGTCTCAGGTGACATATTGAAACTAGCCATACCTAAAAGTGGATACATAGAGTTGACATCCGAACTAAGAATCCATCTATGTTTACCTATCTCTGAGGCTCTAACGAACCCACCTACTACATTAGGTTGTTCATCACTTGACTCTTTTGGTGGAGCAATTAGATTGTCTTTACTTATGTAATTAGTGATATAAGAATCCCATGCTTTGAGTGTACCAAGTACATCACCCAACAAACAACCCATCTGGTCTGCCATGTTGGTCATAAGCATTGTGAAGTTCTGAGCATCATGTATGCCCTTTAGTAGCACAAAGTCTCTTACACCATAATCAACGAAGTCACTGTAACTTTTTTGTTGAATATATGTCTGTAGCTTTGTTCTTCTTGGGTCTTCTTTATCTAGTGTTTCAAGAGCTACGGCCGCTTTATGAAGTTTCTTGTTCTTTTGTTCTTGGGATTCGTTCCCAAGGATTTTGTATTTACCAATACGGAAATCATCAAACTTCAAATAGTTATCATGGTTGATTTTTTTATCGCCAGTTTCTATTTCACCTATAGTATCCAGGGAATAATTTGGTACATTAGAGTAAACAAATTTCTTATAAACAACCATCATATCCATAAACTGGTGTCCTTGACTTTGAACACTATGAACCAACTGACCATTATCTAGTTTTTTAGTTTTCAATGTAGCTGAACCGTAGTTGCTTAGTCTATTTGTATTGATCTTAAGATTCTTTAGTCTGTTGAAAATGTAAGGGTAATCAAATCCATCACCGTTCCATGCGTAGATCATAAATGGATCTAGCTCTTTGAACATCTCAAGAAACTTTTCGATAAGGTCTCGTTCATCTGTACATTTGATATATTCCAAATCGAAGTCGTAGGTGTAATCTTTTCTGTTATACCATTCTTCTAAACCAATGACATAACCCTTTTTTGTGTTAGTATCCCATAATTGTATTAGACATATCTCTTCTGCCGCATCCTCTGCGTTTGGGAATCCGGTACTGTTATATCCCACTTTAGTTTCAATATCTAGATACCAAGTGTTAGGTGCTTTATTATATCGCTCTTTACCGAAATATTCATCTCGGATTGCTACATATTTAGCTGACTTTTCACCATATGCTCCATTGATGTTATACGCTGAACCTTCTACTTTACGAAGGGACTTACCATCAAGGAAACCTTTATAGGTTCCTAATGTATCCTGAACATAGTATTCTGATTTGTGGGGAGTTTCACGCTTGATTGATTTCTTTAGGTCTTCAGAATATTCTCTGATGTAGGTTTTGCCTTTGACAGTCCAGCTGTCCTCAAATAATCTCATTTGTTTCCTTTTTATATTATAACATAATAGTCTTTATGTTTTCTTACAAAAACAATTCAGGGAACTTTTTCAAGAATTCAGTTTCTACGTAATCCTGGAGGTCTTGGTATTGCTGGAATGTTTCTATTTTGATTTCATATTTTTTACCGTTTACGCTAAGAGTGTAATACCCAGACTCCAGGCCGAAGCCCATGTAGTCATCTTTGAAGTATTTTTCTCTTAGGTAATTACTGAGGTCTTCTTGAGAGTAGGTCATTATTTTACCTTTGCTGCTGCTTCTGCTGCTTTTCTCGCTTTTGCTATTGCTTTTTCTAATGCTTTGGCTTCTTTAGCTTTTTCTTTTTCTGACTTTGGATTCAAGAACTCATCTGCTGGGACAATTTTCCCTTTTAGCATTATGTGAGTAGCAATTCCACGCTCAAGCATTTGTGTACTGTTCAACCAGTAATCTTTACCTTTATTCATTTTCTTAATTTCTTTCTTTGTGAAGTAAGGTTCAAGTGTTCCAAGAAGGAAAGTGTTGATTCTTTTATCACTGTGCTCAAGATGGTTTATCATATCGTCACGTTTACCGTAAGCACCACCTGAGTAACTGTGGAACATCAAGTCACTGTGTTCATATACTACTCTCTCTTTACCAATTAGGAATGCCCAACCACCTGCTGAGTAACCAAAGTTTACGAAAGTGACTACTTTACCGTGGAACATAGTGTCACAAAGGTTATAAAGCTCAAGGAGTTCTTCTACAAATCCACCATGGCTTGAAATATGAAACTCAAGTACATCTTCTGGTTTTGCTGATTGTAGTTTGTTGATGATACGCTGCATTCCGTTTCCATTTTCTCCAAAGTCGCCAAGGAATAGTTTGAAAATCGTAAATGGTTTTTGTTCTTCAAAAAAGCCTGGTGCTTCTTCACCTAGTGGTAACATCTCATGGGGTTTATTTTCCCAAAATAATGAGTGATGCTCTGCATGTATTGAGTTGTCTTCTGGGAATAGTGTTGGTGTTGGTACTGATAATTTCATTTGTTGCCTTTTTATTTTTGTTTACTATTATAACATAACATACCTTAGAGGAACATTAAATTTTTACATCATTTGTGAAAATAAACTTATGATCTTCTGGTATAGTCCTATACACTTTATGCGCTAAATTTCTTATTTCCCATAAAGCCGATTTATCTGTTCTTAGGCTTAGAAAGTTTTTCAGTGATCTTGCGTTGACCGTCCAAATAAGTTCTGTTTTATATGCCTCTGGTAATGCGTATTTAGCTACGTCATTACTTATACCAGCTTTGATAAGTACTTGGAGTTCTGCTAACGCATAGAAAATAGCTTCGTCTACGGCCTGGTTTTCTGTGTACACCACATATTCCCTAGAGCGTTTATACTGGAAGTCATTACTGAAGTCATTGAAAGTGAGTTCTTTTTTGAGTTCTTTGAGAGTATATCTAGTAGACTTCACCGAGTAAGAAGCAATTCTATGTCTTGCTAATTCTTGTAGTAACGCTCTACTCACCCCTTTGATCTCGAAGTTGTAAGACAAGTGCTCAACTGTTGATTGGTGCTTGAATTTATTTACAACTCTATTGATTTTTTCTTCGTTTGGGTTGTTTATGTCACATTCTTTGTCCCAGCACTTAGATATTGCTTGGTCTGTAATGGTAAGTGGAGTATGATGTAATAGAGTCACATTCACAGAATGATCTTTTTATCTGGCGTTACTAGATTCATTTTATCTTCTAGATAGATTGTTTTGATTTTTTGTGGTGCTTCTGTAGTGTAAATAGTGTTATCAATTGGTACTTTGATTTCTTCTAATTTCTTACCCAGGATAGCTTCATCATATGGGAAAATTTGAAGTTCACTCACTGATGGTATAATCATGTATGGATCAGTTATGGTGATGTGAGTCTCTGTTTCTATTGTCTTGCCCAAGATGATTTGGTTTGTGATTAGCTTAGTAATTTTGATTTCTGTTGGCTTAGATTGCATTTGTTTCCTCTCTTATTTGTGTTTCTTTGGTTATGTCTTCCATTTCTTCTTTTAGGTACTTCCATTTATCTGTTAGATCTGCCAGTTCCATTTCCAATTCGATAATATAGTCTGCTTGTTGGCGATTGATTTCTGTAAGATCAACCACTTGTTCATTTATTTTTTGTTCTTGGATTTTCATTATAGTCCTTTAGTTTTTACAACACTCGTCTGAATCACAATCTTCTTTGGCTTGTAGTTTTTTTAGTTCTGTAAGTTCTTCTTCAGATAGGTTTTCCATAAGATTTCTGATAAGGTCACCTACATAATCACCCAATACTCTTGATGACTCATCACCAAATGCCGCAAGTATTGTAGCTTCGAAATCGCTATCCATATCCACAGCCATTTGTTCATCGTCTTTCATTTGGAAGTCTTTGAATGGAGACTCTTGGTGTTTTGCGTAGTATTCTGATACTAAATTTTCAACAATTTCTGTGTCTGATACTTCCGGAGCTGTTATTTGTTCTTTATGTGTTTCTGTTTTCATTTGATACCTTTATGTTTTATAAATACATTATAACATATAAACCTTAAAGGAATCACAATGTTCAAAGCATATTTATTAGAAGAAATAGATCAAGAAATACTAGATCAAGAAGTTGAAGATATAACAAAAGAAGACCTCATTGGCCTCATTGAAGATATTGAACCAGATCTATATGACGACCTAATGGAAAGCATCCTAGAATTTATTGAAGATAAGTACGATACCGAAGATGACCTAGACGAAGCATCACCTAAAAAAATGAAGATGACTAAATCAAAAATGAATCGTAATAAAAAAGTAAATAAATCAGCTAAGCGTAAACTAGCTAAGAAAGCTAAACAAAATTACAAGAAAAATAAAGCTAAACATAAACGCTATAGAAAAAAAGCGGCTAAGAAGCGTAAATCAGGTAAAACTGTTGGTGGTAAGCGTATTAGAACTCACCGTTAGGTTGCGATATGGTTACAGTATTCAATAATTGAGTAACATTGATCTCGCTTCTTTTGGTTTTGTTCCCATGGAATAATTTGAAGATTTTTGATATCACCTATGATATGTGGAAGAATACTTCTTTTGAACCCCTCCTTTTTAGAAATTATGTGGTCTAGTTGATATGCTCCTTCAACGCCACATTTCCCTCGATTTTCGACATTTGGTAGGTTATATATTTTTTGTTTTGAAGTAAAGAATTCTATAAGAGACGTGTAAACACTATAATCACTTATTTCATCTTCTGATCTCCACCCACCATTAGCTCGTCGAGATGCTGTCATTTTTGATTTTGTAATTTTTGATGAATTTGAACACTCGTACGAACAGAATTTTTTTGAATAACCACTACTGCCATGATATCTCAATGGTGAACCACACGAACATGACGGTTGTGATAATACGTTATTATTCATACAGTAAACCCACTCCGAAAATGTTTTTGCCCAATGATTGTTTGGTAAATGAAACGCCAATGTTTTGCTTTGGTCTATTTTATTGTCTGATTTATATAATGTTGGTATGTCTTCTTTTGTAATTTCTTGGGTTTTGGTTGATTGCTTTTTATGCTCATAATCACATTTCCAGCTACAAGTATTCGAATACCCAGTTTTTATTGAGCGAGTCCACGTTCTAATTTCATTACATACTTTATTTTTGCATTTCGGAAATGACGTTATATTGTTTCTTACGCAATATACATACTCAGAAATAGTGTCACACCAATACCAGTCATCATGAGGCTTATAAAGCTTCGCCTTATTTGAGTTTATTTTTCCACTTTTGAGAATAATGTCGTGAACTTTTTCTGGATGAAGAATCTCTTTCATTACATCAAACCAGCTAGTTGAGAAGCAAAGTCATTCTCACCTGCGGTGACATTATCACCATTTACACTGAAAGTGTCCACAAATCGAAATTTACGGTAATCGAAGGAGATATCGAAGCTCCAAGTCTTTCCGGCCATTCTGTTTTTAACGAAATTGATCTTCATTTTGCCCTCTTCTTTCATTTGAGGTGTTTGAGCAATAATAAATGCACTATCCAGGATCATAAGTATGCGCATACTCTCCGCTAGAGCACTTTGATCTGCTTCTAAGTTGTTGATAGCCCCTCTGTTCAGTTGTAACGCAGTGAACATAACAATATCTCTTTTTTGTGCTATCGCTCTTAGTTCTTCTGCGATTGAACCAAAGTAAGCATAACTATTATCTAAACTCTTCATTCTGTCACTGGCCATAATACCTAAATAATCCACCATTACTATCGGCTTTTCCATGTCTTTCTCTGTCTTGAGTTTATCCAAGAAACTATCCAACCCTAGGGGTGTCAATCCACCCGTTGGAAATTCTTTTACCACTAGTCTACCAATTTTACCTTTGATGGCTTCAAATTTTACTTTGATTACTTGTTGGTCTATAGTTCCCAATGTGGCAATGTCAATATCATAAAGATTTGCGTATATTCTTTTATACATTTCGGCTTCTGACATTTCAAGTGATGCTATAACCACATCTCTACCTTGAAGTAACCATTGTACAGCAAATGCTACCATTGCTGCTGATTTACCTACACCTGATGCAGCCATTACCGCGTGGAGTGTTTTGGGTGTAAATCCAGATCCTATCATTTGGTCAAAGCTTGGAATATCCAACTTGATACCAGGTTTGTCTTTGAACTCCAGGAATACTTTTTCAATTTCATCTAACCCTACTCCCAGGTCTTCACTTAGTGATACTTTGATGGCTTCTTCTGCTAGGGCGTATGATTCTGTCATTAGTTCTTCATCGTGTGAACCTAAAGCATCTGCCCCTTTGATAATAGCCTTAGCAAATTTACTCATTTTGATAAATTTTTCTGTAAGGTCCACTAACAAATCAGAATTGATATTAGAGCCACCTTGGGCTTGAACAATAATAGGTTTGACTTGTTGCTTTATTTCCTTTGTGGCGTCTTTGAACGTCAAAAGAAGCTCTTTTAGATTTGGTACACTGGTATATTCTAGGTAATACTCTTTGATGTGTTCAAAAGTTGTTCTACAACCTGGATCCGTGAATGTATCAGGTTCTAATTGGTGTATTACTGTAGTGAAATACTTTTTGTCTTTTAGAAGATTAGTTATTACTTCCGTTTCTAGGATATGTTTTATATCTTGTTCTGGTTGTTCTTGTTCCATTTTTATCCCTTTTGAATTCCATGTTCATAGAAGTTATACATCTTGTTTCTTTCATCATCTGACATCAAGTTGAAATATTCCATAGCAGTTTGGTTGTTGATATTATAAATTTTACTAATATTATCTATAATCTTTATCATTTCTTCTGGTAGTTTTTTCTTGCTGAAGCTAATGAACTTTATCTTCTTTGCCATACCTACCATATCACTATAATCTTTAGCAAATCTATACTGCACCGGAACTGGAATGTTATACCAAAGGTTCAATGCTGATGCTATAGGCATAGAGTGTCTGTTGTTACTCAAATAAGAACACAAAAAGAAACTATTGATTCCAGCTATTTCTTCTTTGTTAGGTTTTATCTCAGGTTTGAATAAACTAGACATTACCTGCCAAGAAGTCAAGCCTTTTGGGGCCGTGGATACTTTTTCCTCTTGGGGTGTAGCCTCGTCCTCAGGCCAATCTACCCAACTCATATGATGCTCATAACTTCAGTAGCACACGCAACTGAATTGATATTACGGTCCCTTACCATGCTGTCGTAGCTTTGGTATTTAGCAATACATACTATGATTTGTGGTCTTACCGCAAGTGGAAACGTTTCTATTTGGTCATATAACATTCTGAAGATACTTGAACTATCAGCAGTTTTTTCTATAGTTGCTTTTAGACCTTTGAAGTCTTTTTTCATGATGTTTTCAATTACCAAGCTTGCTAGGGAGTCCTGGTCTGCTTCATCTTTGTTTATCAAAAGAGCACCAGTGTTACTGTATTCTTGTAATGAGTTGATGATCTTTCTGTTACTTGGATAGAAGTGTTGCAACAACCACTTTAGATCAGCCATTTCGTATTTGATTTCCTCGTTTTTCAGAATCTCTATGGTTCTTTTTGCCGTTTGTTTTAGCATATCTGCTTTGTTATTTTGGTACATCTCGTCATAATCAATTTCAATAAGTCTATTTCTTAGAGGTTCAATTAGTTTATTTTTATAATTACAAGTCAATATAAATCTAGCGTTTTTACTGAACTTTTCAATAAATCCACGTAAGGCAGGTTGGGTAGAATTTGGGTTCAAGAAATCTGCTTCATCTAGAACTACAATTTTAGGTCTATCATCAAAGCTGGCGGTGGATACAAACCCAAGTATTCTATTTCTTAGTAGGTCAATATTACTCTCAAGACTGGCATTGACGAATAAAGCATCTGCTCCGAGTTCTTCAATAATTGTATGACATAAAGAAGTCTTACCTGTCCCAGGAATCTTACCTGATAACAAAAGGTTAGGAATCTCACCTTGTTTTATCCATGCTTTCACATCATTCTTTACTGCTTCTGGAAGGACTATATCGTCGATATTTTTTGGTCTGTATTTTTCAATCCAAATAAATTCTTTTTCGTTTACTGATAACATTTTTATTCCTTTGTTTTCTTATTACTAATTATACACTTTTATTCTTAAAGTTTTCATATCTGACGTTGGTTTCGTTCGTAAATTGTAGCTATATGGTTTTCAATTTTGGGTAGAAATTTGAAAAATAGCTGGACTTGTTTTAGTTTCCTTTCTTGAATTCTTGATAGTTTTTTTGCTACTTTGAAATGCCACATATAATAATAAAACCCCAATATAGAAATTTCTTTATTAGTGAATAATTTCGACACCAAAGCTGGAGTTATTACTTTTGTTTTGAGTAGATCCATATCTTCTTGAAGTGTTTTTGTATATAAAATGATTTTTTGTTTTTCTAGTTTCAGTTCTTGTAGTTCTTCTGGTGTTATTTCATTTAGAAGCTTGAATAAATCAAATTTATTAGCATGGTATTTGTAAGTCAATTGTAAAAGTAAAAATTTGAAATCCATGGATGGCATGGTTTCCCACCTCTTATATTTGAAAAGGTATTGGTCTCTCTCTATACTGTTATCTTTGATGTGAGTTAGTTCATTGTGACTAAATGAGAATGCTACATTTACGATGGACATATGCATCTGTGAAAATACCATCATAGGTAATACTCCGGATAATATAATTCGTGGTGTTTTACTTCGTTCTTTAGTTCTGCTATTCGTTCTTTATCTTCTTTTGATAATGGGTTATGTTTTTTGATTGTTTGAATCTCAGCGTAAAGCCCAGCTCTATGTACAGCCATTGCTATTGCTGCGCTTGTAGGTATCGTATCCCTATAGCTTCCATAGCTTCCATACATTGAGTTTATATTCATTTTTTTATGTAACTTTTCTATTTCATCTGTTTCATTCATAATAAATACTCCGGATATTTTTTGTAAAATTGGTCTATCTCGCTGGTATCAAAGCCCCAGTCTGCGAGTTGTTCATATGAGTGCATTTTACCCTTTGTTGATAGTTGTTGGTGTCCAAGAAACCTACCATCTTCAATTTGGAAAAGTGAAGGGAACTGGTAAGTTCCCTTTTCGTAGTGTTCAACAACAGCTTCTGGTACCAATAGCTTCCGTAGTTCCTGAAGGTTTTTTACTATACGAGTCATAGGTAATACTCCGGGTATTCTTCTATTGTTAGCTTCTCCCCTAGTGAGTGCATATCCCATGAAAAGCCACCATCATTAGCTACTATATGATCATTCCTGACAGTGGTTATTTTGATGGGTTCTTGGTTTTTTATTGTTCCCACCATTTCTAAAGTCAAGCCTTGTTTGAATTTTTTGCCCTTACAGAAGTCTTCTGTTCGACCTTCTGCTTGTAAAGACCAATGCTCTATTGGGTATGGTCTCCATAACTCTCCTACTTTGAACTTTGGTTCTTGTTCTTGTTCTTGTTTGGTCATTTTTATTCCTTTTACTATTATAACATAATATACCTTACAAACACATTAAAGATAATACTCTGGATGGGTTTCTTTATTCCCAATATAGAAAAATTCACCATCTGTAGCAGAAACATTCCACTCCATGTGATAACCTGGTTCTCCTGCTAGTGTTTCACATAGTACGTTTTTATCTTGAGTTTTGATGTCTGTGGATAATTTGGTAATTCTTATTAGTTCTTGGAACCGTCCACCGTCAGTCCAAATACGGTAAATATGGTCTATTTTAGCATCACTGATATCAACTTTGGTGCCTAGTGTTCTCCAGCTCATAGATGGTACTCCGGGTATTCTTCTTTTGATAGAATCTTATCAATTTCTGTTATTTTGAAAGGTACGCCTTTGATTTTGAAGTCTACCACTACTTGGTAAGATTTATTGGGTTGTAGTTTTGCTATGATGCCGATTGGATGTTCAGTGAATAAACCATCTTTAGCTGAAACTGATACCATCATACCAACCTCTAATTTATCTAGGTCTTCGTATCTCATAGGAACCTTTCTGGGTCTTTTTCTTGGGTAATTTCTGTGTAAATTCCATGCTCACCAATGACGGAATCTATACTGATAACAGTTGGGCCTAGTTCTACTAGTCCATGTGAAGTGGATATAACGTCCAACTGAACAGACTTCCGATTTTGTTCTGAAGCTTTGGTGATTTTTACAACAGCATTGTTCCATTGGGTCAATTCACTAGTAATTAGATAAAATTTATTTATTTTTGTTTGATTTAGTTTCATAGGTAATACTCCGGATGGGTTTCTTGTGATATGTATTCTACCAAATCAACATCTCGGTGGTGTTCTTCTGCTGGTTTATCATCTTGTGAATTATAATTTGAAGAAGCCCCACCATATCTGGTATATGAAAAACCACCTTTGTCAATAATAGGCCAAATACCAAGATGTTCGTCACGAATATCGACAATTTCTGTTATATCTCCTGATCTAGTTTTGTATAACCCAATTTTAGTTATTTTCATAGGTTTTATTCTCATAAGTAATACTCCGGGTATTTAGATTTAGGTAATCTAGTTACATCATACCATCTTTGTGTTAGTTCACCAAACAAAGCTCGTTTCGGCCATGCCACTATATCACCTACTTTATAGTTATTGTGGTTCATTTTGAGTATTTTTAGTGCCTTGCCATGGACGTGTCCTCTTGGTAATTTAGTTACCTGAAAATATATATGAAATGGACCAGTTGGTGCATCACCTTCTACCTCAAAAACATCTCCGATTTTAGGTCTCATAAGTAATACTCCGGGTATTTAGATTTAGGTAATCTGATAGTGTTGTACCACCTTTCAGATAACTCACCAAACACAGCGTACTTCGGAAATACTACTTCTTTACCTACATCATCTTTGCTGTGGTTCATTTTTAGGACTTTTATTACCTTACCATGCACGGCACCTCTTGGTAATTTAGTTACCTGAAAATATATATGGTATGTGATTGGGTCTTTATTGTCTATCGCAAAAACATCTCCGATTTTAGGTCTCATAGGAACAACTCTGGTCTGTTCTCTATAACCATATCTTTCATGTAACTAACAGAACATTTATAATTCCGTCCGTTCTTAGTATATTCAATTGGATACGCTCTAGCTCTTGTGTTGTATCCTTTGATAACTATTGTATCGCCTTTGAACGTAAACGGTTCATTTAGAACATCTGCTTTTAGACCCATTACTGGTAATCTATCTTTGAGTGTTTTAGCTGCTTTTGTAAGTGTAAATTCGCCGTACTGATCTTCAGTCTTTTTTGAAATTGTTACCTTACTGGTCACTTCAAGACCATATCGAATACCTCCGAAAGAAGCTACTGCTCCATATTTTTTAGCTACTTTGTTCATAGCTTCGGTCATTTCGATTCTCATTTGTTCGACTTCTGTTTTTGTAAAGTTCATGTGTTCTCCTTTTGTTATGTACTATTATAACATAAAAGAACTTACACGAACATTAAACCTACCACTCGTCTATTTGTATTGTAGGTTCTTTGGACATTGGAAATACATGATTTAGTTCAAGTTCTGTATGCAACATCATCTTGAATTGTTCAGAGTCACCTAACGCATCACCTATATCTTGTGGGTCCAAGTCAAACTTTTCGCAGTAAGTTACTATTTTATCCAAAAGACTTTTTTCTGGTATTTTGGATATCTCATTTAGTAGTTCTACTATCTCTAACTCGTTATTTGCTATAAAATTCTGGGTATATGGCGAATTTTTCATAAAGTTCCTTTAGTTTTTTAGTAAGTCTTTTTGACTTAGGATAATCTGGCATCTTTATGGGCTTAGCCGCTAGTCTGTTCCAGTTGGTTATTTCTCTTTTTAGCTTGTTATAGCTTTGCTTCATTAGCTTTCTTGGTCTTGGTTTATGACTTGGATGAAGATATAATTCTCTTGAGTCCATTAGATAAGTATAAAGATTGAAAAGAAAATCTTCAAAACTGATATACTTAGCAACACCAGATCGTCTAAATTTAGAACGCATTTGGCCTTCTAAACTGTTAGCAAACTTATGAATCGTTCCACGTATTTGACCTTCTGCAGTTTCACTACATTCTGAAGATTCGTGGGCGTGGTCTAAAGCAGCGTCTGTTGGGTGGAGTGGAATGTCCAAAATTGGACACTTCCCTTTATTTCTTTTTAGCAATAACTCTCTGAGGTCTTTTATTTCCTTTTGAGACATTTGATGCATCTTAGTCCTTTAGTCGTCTGATACTAAGATTATATGCGTACTTCAATACGAAGTCTGTTTCTTTCTCAGTAATTTTATAGTCCGCGGGAATCCAAAATTCTGTAGCTTCTGTAATGGTGTGGCTTTTGATTTCTTTTAGAAGGTCATCTTGTATAAGATTAGGTAGGTCGTATTTCATTTTAGCATTTTCGAAGTCTGCTCCAAACGTGGAACAATTCGGATCTCTGTGTATCAACTTTTGATGTTCCAAAAAGCTTTCTTTACTCTTGGCTTGCTCTTTCTTCTGTTTATTGATAGTAGCAATACAAGCATTAAAAATGATCGTCGAGATATATGCGAATGCTGAGATAGGTTGGTTTGTTATTTTAGAAACTCTGTACGGGTCAAAGTTCCAGCAATAACTTAGAATGTGTTGTAAAGCTAGTGATTTCATTTCGTCTTTGTATGTGTAGTTGCTGAACTGAGGTCTGGATAAAATTTTGTCTGCCATATTTGTAATCATCATCCCAAACAGATTGTTATTTCTTGCTGTGAATGTTTCAGAGCTGAGATCTGTAATTTCGTCTCTAACTTGTCTTTTTTGTTTTTGTAGACCCTTTTGGCCCCCAACTGAAAGTAAGTCTAACTGATAAAATTCTTCACGGAGTTCTTCAATACGATCTAGGTTTGATTCATGTAATAAACTTGGATCTTCTTTGAGTTTTTTGGCGTTTCGAACTAATATCAATTCACTTGAAAGTACTGGTTCTAATAAGTATTTTTGCACTGTTTTTCCTTTGTATATTATTATACAAAAAACACCTTAAAGTTTCCTTATTTCGTCATTAGGTGAATGTTTGGTGTTATAAATACAGAAAGGATAAAAGGACCTACATGCAACAATCAAGTAATAATAGTTATAGTACCAGCACCAATATAAGATTTGGATCACTAAATTTGCCAGACTTATGGTGGAATGTACACGCTATAGAAATACCATCAATTAGTATGGACGTTCCAAGAAATGGCTCAAGATCTGGCGCAGCAACTACAATGGCACCTGACACTTGTAATTATACAGATCTTACGGTTGAACTAAGCATTGACAAAGACTGGAAGGTCTACAAAGACGTGTATCATTATTTCCTAGAAGGGCTAAATGTGGAAAACGGTAAGTTCTCTCACTTCAAAAAGTTTGAATTATGGGTAGAATTTCTAGATGGAAAGGGTAAATCACAACAAAAGTTTTGGTTCCACTCATGTAGATTACAAGACTTTGGTGGGATTATAGTAGCCCCAAATGATCCAGAAGATACTCTGCAGACACTAACCCTTACGTTTTCCGTAATGTATTACGACCACGACCAAAGATCTCTAGATGCTATTGAAGATGAACATAGATACGCCAAAGACGTACCAATGCTTAGAGGTTGAAATGAGTAAATATCGAAGAATATATAACCAAATAATAAATCGAGCTGTCCATGATAACCGAGTAAAAGGTGATGGTGTTTATTATGAGAATCACCACATCATTCCAAAATCAATAGCACCAAATTTAGATAAAGACCCAAGCAATTTAGTGCTACTAACCGCCAAAGAACACTTTATATGTCATTACTTATTGACAAAAATTTGTAGTGGTAATAATAAAACAAAAATGTTGAGAGCATTTCATATAATGAGTTTTTCACCAACTGGAAATAGAAGATGTTTTAGTTCTATTTTGTATGAAGAGAATAAAATAAAGTTGGCGAGAGCCCTACGAAAACCGCCGATTATGGTAGACTATAGACAAAAGTTACCACTAGAAAGACAAGTAGATTTCAAAAATGGTATAATTGAATCTCATGGACCAATAAATGCATTCATCACCAAAAATAAAATTTCAAATAATAAACCCTGTCAAGTTGGTCATAACAATCCAATGTATGGAAAGAAACATAAAGAAAGCACAAAACTTATTATAAAGAATAAGGCTATTATGCGATTGGAGAAGAACCCTCCCAAAGGAACCAAAAACGCCCATGCTAAAACTGTGATTATTTATGACTCGTTGGGAAACCTAAAATACTTATCCACTGGAAATTTCAACCAATTATGCACCAAATTTGGGCTGCCACGTCCACAACTTATGGTAAGTTACAAAAACGGTGGGTCACGTATTTATCAAAACAAAAACTATCATAACTTATTAGTAAAAAACAAAAAAGATGTTTTTATTGGCTGGTACGCTAAATTATTATAATCGAAAATCTAGTTTCCACTCTAATTCTAGAACACAAGCACTAGTCTTATGCACTGGTCTAAAAGTTTTCATACTAAAAATAGTACCGAGGTTATATTCACCTTCGGGTGTCAAAGTTAGAGCAGTGTTGTGGTTAGAGAACCCAGGGTCTTGTTTATGTCTAACAAATAAAGCCGCTTCACTCCAGTCTATATGATTCCCACTTTTTTCTAGTAACTCAAATAAGAATGTTATAACTCCATCTTTTACTGTGGTATTGACATCCATTCCTGACTCAGAGTGGTATGATGATGTACTATTTTTTCCCTTGCTATTGAAAGCTTCAGGTGGAACTGCATCACTCTTCATAATACCTTCCGTTAGAATTTTACACCCAGGATATGGTTGACCAACAACACCAGTTGGTTTCATGCTCTCATTTTCTGTTAGTTTTTCCCAAGTAGCTTGATATGCCTGTCCAGCAAAGTGGGTGTCTACTCGTTTCATAGCATTTAGTTTGGTATCAAGTGGGTTTATTGGTTTTGCGACATATACTCTATCGTTGTTTTCGTCTTTTACTATTTCACCATCTTCATCTAGTAATAATTCAGCACCTCTATTACCCAAAGCAATAGAACAAAGCCTAAAGTCTTCTGGTTGTAACGGGGTGATAGTGTCAACAGTTTTGCCAGAGAATGTGTCAAGTCCAGATACTAATTCAAAGTACATTTTAGGAACCTCTGACATAATTTGGTTTGGTGCTTCATACGTCTCAATAATTTCTCTTGTTTTTGCGTCTCTAAGGGTATATTTGAAATACCCTTTTACTTTATTTACTCTATCTAACATTATTTTTCCTTATTTTTTTATATTGAGTCATCTAAAATTGACCAACCTACTATTTTACCACCGTACGGTCTTCTATGACCAGCTAGTATATGGTTTGTCATAAACCCTCTGTATTTGATAACATCGTTTCCATCAACATCTTGTCCAATAACATCACCTGAGTGTATTGGTGCTAACACGTCTGGTCCGTTTGCGTTTGCTGCGTCTGGTCCCGTTGGATTTGGATCCATAATAAAGTCACCATTTTTAGAAGCTACACATTTTATTGAAAATTTTTCTGTAATTTGAGACTCTCTTGTTGCCTCTAAGTTATCAGCAATATTACAATGAATATCGTTTTCAAAAGTAACAATTTTTGTCCATCCTGAAAGTGTATCGTAATCCACTCTATAGTATTCAATAATTACTTTTGGTGCTTCATCTTGAACTTTAGATTGTATAACCCAAGCAATCAAATAGTTATTATTTTCAAATATGTATTTTGTGTACTCGTGTATTCCCTTTCTAAACTCTCCAATAGATTTTTTTATGTCTTTTAGAATATTGAATTGTATAACACCATTAGAATCTTCGGTACCCCAAGCATCCTCAGCAATACCGTCCCATAGACCTTGCATATATTTTACAGATATTGTCGCACCTGGAATATTTGGGTCTGGAATTGGTGTTAGAACTAAATCAGATTCAGAAAGCGCAAAAACTTTTGGCACTGGTTGGTGTTGCCCACCACACTCTATTTTATATTTAGATTCAGTTTCTTCATCCGGAGTATCATGTTCTTCTTTAGTATTATCCTCCACTCCAGAAGCTTCAATAAGTTCTCTTTGACATAAACAATTTACCTCTATGCGTTTTGATACAAACGCATGTGATACCATTGGATGATCAATATCCTCAGCGCCCAAAACCATACAAACTGATTTATAATCATATACAAATCCTATTGGATGAGCTAGAGGTTTTACAAATTTCTCAAAAATATCTTCTAATACATTACTATTTATAGCATATTCTAGTGGAGCAGGTGTTGTCAATTTCATATAAAATCTAGACATTGGTCCTTGAAGCTCAGCATCATAAGCAGATTTTTGAGCATACTTTAGACCTAAGTCTGTACCCTTTTTCATAATAAATGTTTTATTCGCTACAGTTTTTTCTTCTGTAAAAAGGTTGTTAGGTTTATTGAAAAACATTTTAGGGTCTAAAGCTTTGACTTCTTTTGATATTGTCAATAATCTATGTCTTAGTGTTGGATCTTGTCTAGCATCAAAATATACAGAATAGAAGTTATTTAGATAAGTCATTGCTAACTTATCTTGAACACCAATAATAGGATTGATAAAAAATCTTTGGTTTTCATCTAAACACGTTCCATCTTCTCTTTCATTGGAGCCTCTAATGTAAGATCTACGACCTTCTCCAAAAAGTCTACCATCACCAGTAGCAACTGGAAATCCATCTGGTAACATAGTACCATCAGGTGCCATACCTGGTGGGTTTTGCGCCAAACTTATATTTTTTAGACCATGGTTTTCACTCTCTCTCCAACCAAATGCTGGGTCATTGATGTCTATATTCTCAGATCCATCAATTGGAACCCAAACGTAGGTATCATGAGTTCTCATTGATTTGTTCCAATAATCTATAATGTTCATTGAAATCGGAGAGAAGTTAGCGACTGTATCAGCAAACGCATCAAACATTTCAATATTATCTGCGTACACTTTGTAAGGACTTATATTACTAATATGATGTTTGAAAACTGGGGCTCTAAGAATCCTAGTTTTTTCTATCTCACAGTAATTTTGTCTATGCGTTAAAATCATTTTGTGCCTTTAGTAATTGAACTTGACTTTTTTGAGTCTAGGGATAACATTCTTTGTGAATGGAGCATTTATTGTGTGTGCATCATTTGGTGCTTTAGCATAAACAATTTTGAATCTATTATAATCTCTAGCTGGTATCTCGTCTGGCCCTATTGTTTTTGTAGGGTCATTTGGGAACTGTGGATCTTGGCGAAGCCCATGTGTAGGATGATCAGTTGGGTAAAATTGATGATGCCCAAAAAACTTTATCTTCATTTGGTTATTTTTGTTAGTTCCAGGTAAACCAAAGTCTAGGTCTAATTCTATAATATTTTTCTTTACATCTAATCGATAAACACCTACTTGGTTTGCATTGACTTTAGCACCAAGGTATATAGGAATTTCTCTAACTGTTCTGTTGACAATATCTTCCATTTTTATGTAATCAACTTGGAGTTTATTACTAGCTGTTGCGGTAGTAGAACCATATGTAAACATATCAGTATCAATCCGTGGAAGTAGTGTCGAATCTACTTTCTCATCGATACCATCTGGGAGTATATCCTCATATGGCCATGCTAAGTTTATAATAATTCTTTCTTTCTTTATAGGTGATGAACCAACAACCGCCCCAGGATAAACTTGAGGGTGTTCAACATAATAAGGATCTATCATTTCTTCACATAATACACCATATAGTTTCGTTTCAAAATTCACACCAGTATCAAAACCAAGCCCTTGGTCAATTACTCTTTGTAGATTACTGTTTAGGTAATCACCTTCAAATTGCTCTAAAGTATTCACAAAATAATTATTTATTGTATCAAATACTTGTTTATTAGTAACTTCAGGGTTTGTGTGAATATCATATTTTACTACTTCTATATTATACTCAAAATCAATATATAATGGATGTCTATAATTTAGACCCATAGAAATTATCTTGAATGTATCTAAGTAATCTCTAAGACCATCATTATGTATTCTTGTATGTTTATCAGTAAAACCACTCCAGTCTTGTTCAGTTAGATACCAGTTCTGGAAGTTCTTTTCTGGTTGGTTTTCGTTTGGAATATATAGCAGGGCGTCTTTGTTGTTATCTACATTTTTATCCAATGTTCCAACTTGAAGTGTATAAGTTTGAGTAGTTATATTGAACTCTTCTTTATATTCTCTGTATTGCTTTCTTGGAGTTGCGGATACCCAAATCTCACCCTTTTGTCTTGGAGTTTCTTCTTCACCGCCCCACGCATCGGCTTCTTTTACAGCTTCATGCTTTTTAGAAATACTTGTATAATCCGATCTAGTGACAGCACGGTTACCAGTGTTATGAAATACAATAGCATTTTCTTTGATACTTTTATCAGATTCAGCTAGTCTACCTTCTTGAATCATAGAGTATTCCATAACTTCAAAAATTTCTGAACCTCTACTGTCCACTACTTCAAAGTTTTCTGTGGCTCTACCAAGTGATCCTGAACTTTGTAAGATGTCAAATTCAATTTGAGTTTTAGATCTTATACCATTACCTAATCCAGCAAATTCAAAAAATACAGCGGGGTAACCTAGGATAATGTTTTCCATTCTTGCGAATTTTCTTTGGTTATAAGTCAAGGTTTCGTCAACTAGTAAACTTTTTGAAACTGTCCAATGTTCTCTAGTTCTTGTCATTCCATTTTTATCGATATATGTCAAGTAAGCTTGGATACCTTCATTTTGTTCAACGTTCACATAAGGAACTAGGTAATCTTGCTTTGTTTTAGTTGTCTTTTCATCTATATAATCAATAGCTTGTACTTGTAATTCAGTATCTTGATGTGATCTAGTGAGTTGACCTTCAATTACTTCTATAGTTGCTATAATATCAGTTCGCCCGTCTTTTTGTCTTGATTCTAAAACATCTAGGTTAGTAAACCCTTTTGGTTGACCAGGACCATTGTCTGGGTTGATTGTAATAGCTGGACCAGTGTACCAGTAGCTTCTTTCACCATTTCTAAATTCTGTGTATGGTTCTATCTTATACCCAAAGTGAAATACATCATCTTGGACGTCTACTATAAGTTGTGCACTAGGATCTTCAGAGAGTGGTACCTCGTAAACAAGAACCTCATGACCAGTATAAAACATAGGTTTGATTTCTAGTTGATATTTGTAAGAAGTAACCGCTCTTGGCTCGTACCCAAGTTGTCTTGCTCCCATAAGAATGTTCATTCTTTTTGTTGCTAAGGGCAATATGGTTTCTTGTAAATTGATTGCGGTATTCACATTCAACGAAGCGATGGCATAACTTATTACTGAAGCTAGTTGAGAAACATTTGAGCCTTCATACATAACATCTGTCATTCCATTTTGGAACATTAGTTGTTTCATTAGGGTTTCTATCTCATTTTGGTCATATGGTATCAACGACGCTTCTATATTCTTAAATTCTTTTCTCATTTTTATTCCTTAGTTTGGCATTCTATATTCTTCTATCTTACGTCCGTTGAGATAAGTGAAGTTGTTATGGCTAAATGGTATTAGCAGGTTCTCAGTGATGGTAGCATCAGCCATAATAGCCTCATATCTAATATCAATAATAATTCTATTATATTCTGGCGCAAATGTGATTTTGAGGTCTTTGAGTGTTACTCTTGGTTCGTACTTTTCGATAGCATTTTCAATAGCAGTATATAAAGTAGCTTCAGTTAGATTATCAAATAAATCAAATATATCACGCTGAATTGGGTTACCAAAATTTGGTTTTCCAGGTACTTCATTTTGTTGAATAACAAAAATATTTCGGAGGCTATTTTTTATAGCTTCCAAATCGTAGTCATCTTTGTATCTTGCTAGTTTTCCATGGTTGAAAACTGAACTTATGTCTTTATATGTGTACACCTCTATCCTTTTGTGTTATTTATAAGAATAGAGTTTTTGTTATCCGTGTGCTGGACCTACGTTACCACCTGAACCCGATACTGGGTGTAAGTGTCCAAATAATGAGACGCTTTGGCCATATATTGGAGTTTCTTTAGATGGATCGTTTGGAAATGCTGGGTTTGCTAAGTATTTTTGCGTTACAACATCAATTTTAGAAAATATTTTTTCTTGTGCTTCAATTCCTTTACCTACACCAAGTTTTCCTGAGATTTCAACATCTCCATTTAGTGCTATAGCATCCGCTGAAATATCAACTGTTTTCGCAGCAACAGTAAAAGAGTCACAGTGAATAGTCGCTTTTCCATCAATAATTGTTATTTGGTTAGCGCCAGTGACTGAAACAGTTCCCGATTCTGTAGCAATTTGAACATCATTAGGAGCTTTTATGAGAGTAGTTCCATTACTTGCTATTTCAATTCTTGCTCCATCATTAGTCCCAATACTCCAAGACTTGTTTCCGCGACTTGTATCTACTACTTGAGCTATACCGTTTTCATATTGAGTAACAATTTTGTTTTCTGTTTGTCCCATAAAGTCAGTTCTGAGAACCTCGTGGAAGAAGGCTCCTGGGACAGCACCAAGACCAAACCCACCAACAATTTGGTCCATAATCTTAATTGGTATCTTTTCTACACCTCCAAGGTCAATATCCAACTCACCTAAAGCACCTAAAGCGTTATCAACAACTTTCTCTGCTCCAGCTACAGCAATGTTTATTGACCGTATAGCGGATGCTTGCACTTGTCCCAAAATTCTATCTGCTTGGTTTGATAAAGCACCAAACATTTCTTCAATGTATTTGTCAGCTTGGTCTGCTAGTAAGTTTCCAAGATCAGCTGTTATTTTACCAAATATTATCTCTGGTAATTTTTTGATTGTAGCAAATTTAGCCAAAGTTTGTGTATGAATTGATTGCAAACTAACAATATTTGACTTTATATAAGTAATTGTATCTGTTTGTTTTAGTTTTACTTCGTCTAAAGTGATTGTAAGAGTTTTTCTAATTCCACTTTCTGGTTTTGGTGGTGGTAATGTAACCGACTTATATGATGGTATTAGTTTTTTAGCAACAAACGGAGCATCAGGTCCACCTGGACAACCCATAGCATCTGGACAGGTATTACTTCCACAGAAGTATTCACATTCAACAACGATAGGAGGTTGAACAGTATTTCCAGGTATATCTGGATTGAGTCTAAGTTTAGACTGACCAATAAGTTTTATTTTATTTGTTTGAAGTCCACATTTAGTAACTCCACCCGGTACAGAAGGGTCTGAAGTATCTTGATATGTTTTGCTACATTTTGTATTCTCAGGCAAACACAAAGCTAAACCATCACAAACTAGGGGTCGTTTTTTACAGCCAGAATCTATCCCGCTACAACTTGATCCACTAGCTTCCCATACGCCAGAACTAGTATCCGCGGTTATGCTTGGATCACAACTAGAACCAGAACACTGATTATTACAAGCAGGTTGAACATCTATATCATCTGATAAACATGGAATCCACATTTCGCCACCAGATAAGGTTTGGATACTTTTTTCCCAATCATATTTCATATTATAGGTGATTGGTTTTGTTCCACAAATAGAATTGTATTTTTTACAGTCTATTTTTCCACCATTTGTATTTAAAGCTTTTGGTCTACACCTAATCTTTTGTTGATACTCGTTTTGATGACATAATCCATCAGAACCAGGTTTTGGTATTCCGGGTCCACCACAACCTGGAGGGCCACCACCACACCCACCATCATCTTTATCTGCATTTGGGTCCACAGTCCCACAAGTTCCAATAAATGGTTTGACAGGTTCTACTATTTTCTTTGTAAGTTTGTCCATCAGAGGCACAAAAATAGTTCTTGCCAGTTTTTCTGGGTCTAGTGACGCAAGATCTGGTATCGGAACACTTTGTAATTCAGTATTTTCTATAACAGAATAAGGTTTACCCTTTGTGTTGTTTGGGTCTCGGAATGCGTTTGATCCTCCCGTTACTTTGAATTCTGTTTCTGCTTTATCCAAAGCTTGTACTTTACACATCTGACCAATAGTTAGAGTATCCTTTTGACCCTTTCCTGAGTTGGCACCAATTCTGGGTTGAACCAAACACCAAGGGAGTTCACTCTCTGGCATCTCTGTTTGGTGATGACCTTGAACTCTTATTTTTACTCTGTTTCGAGCCTCTGGGTCTTTGTTATCTATTACAACAGCATCATATTCTTTTATCATTTACGTTCCTTTACTTTCCTTTTTATTTTCCTGGTCTTCTGAGATATAATTCTTGCATAAAGTACCAACCAATTATCTTATCTCTTACATAATAAGTTTCCCATTCTCCACTAAATACCTTATCATATTCATTACCTGAATAAAACTTTGGTCTTGGTAGATTAACTTCACACTTTACACCTATCCTATTTATGTTTCTACCCGGAACCCAAATTCTCATAGTTTGGGCGCCTTTTAGACTATTGAAGTATTTCTTTTCTTCGTTAGGTTTAAGAATCAATTTTGTTCCTACTTGGTGTATGCCTTCCGATACTTTAGTGCCAGAAGTTATATTTTTGTCGTTCTTTGATTCTTTAGCCTTTTCTTTTATGGTTGTTTGTTTGATACCATCTTTTGAGTCTTTGGAGTTCACTGTTTGGTCTTGATCTGAGTGAACTTCCGATTTTACATTTTGTAATAAAACATCACTATTAAACCCACCTACTTGGAATTGTACAATACGGTTTGCCGCAATATCAGTTGTATCAAATATGAAAACTTCACCATCATTTTTTAGAACATCAAAACTCAAGACCTCTTTTGGTGCTATATACGAAGCAGCACGGTCAACAATTACTTTATATCCCTTTTCTAATGATGTTTCTTGGAGTGTCTCAAAAAAGTTTTTACCTTGTGACACAACCATGTTTATTTTTTGTTCTACTTTTTTTGGAATAACCGTTATTCCATCCACATTTATTGTTTGAAGATGTTGTTTTATGGCATCATTGAATTTAGTGTCTGGGTATCCCTTACCCTTGAATGTTCCTTCCATACGCCTTGATGCCATATCTACTAATTCCAAATGAACTAGTTTTTGGTCTTTCTTATCCGTTTGTTGAGTCATTTTGGAAATATAAAATTCGTTATCAATTGAACAACCTAAGCAATCAGTATACCCCACTTTTAGGATTCCGCCTTCGGTTGGGTTTGCTCCAGATCCATTTAGAGTGGATGTAAAACCCTCATTATCCAAAAATATGAAACTAGCTTGAACCTTGGAACCACCATAAACTGCTTCAAAATCAACAAAAGCTGATTCTTCTAACTCACAATTATTATACTCCACAAAATAATCTCTACAAGCCCAAGCTTCTGATAATTTTTTGTTGACTCCTAAACTCATTAGTAAACCCTTCTACTATTTAGATACTTTTTCATTAGGCGCTGAACTCTAGCTAGGTTTTTAAATTTGGGCAATACAATGATGCTTTGCTTAGTATTTTGTTCGTCAAGTGATTTGTTTATTTTTCTTAGATAATACTTTTTCTGTTCTGGCGAGAGAACCTGTTTTTGTGTTTCTTCAATATTTGCTATTTGGTTATTAGCAATCATTTCTTGTGTTGCGTTATCAAAAGGAGCATCCCAAAGATATACATCATTATTCAATGCTAGGACAATATCACTAAGATTTGGATCTTCAAAGAATGCGTTTGTTATTACCTCAGAACGTTCATTCATGAACCTATTGGTGGCAAAGTATAAACTTTCGTTAGTAAAAGGTAACTGTTCGATACCAGTATGATAAAATTCAAAATAATCTCTTACTTTATATATTTCGCCTTTTCTGTCGTTTTCCAATTGGTTTATTATTGGTTCGAAGTCGTATATTGTTTGTTTCATTTTTATTCCTTTATGCGAATGAATTGAAATCACCAGCGTATGGTGACTCTGCTGGTAGTTTATCTGATAAATCTATTGGCGATTTTGTTATAGTATTTATTACACTAGGGCCTTCTTGATTTTGCGTGTTGGGCGCATCAACTGTTGATTTTCCCCAATCAACTGATATATCATCAGCATCAATGGTTCCATTTCTCCAATCTTCATCCAACATCTCTGGTTCTGGAGCTTGTGGTATACCAGTATTAGCTGCGGAGTTTGCTCCTCCACCTGCCCCAGCTGTTTGAGTTGACACCGAACTGCCAGGTCCAGTTGCGCCAGTTGTTGCGGAACCACTCGTACAACTTGGTGTAGAACCAGTACTAGCTCTAGGTGGTGCCTTACTCCAATCTTCCATAAGTTTTGGTTCTCTATCTTTGAATGTAATTGATAAAGAAACTGTTTTAGGGGTATCATCGTAATTCATTTCCATACCACCACCAGGTGAGTAATCTATGCCTATATCTGTTATAACTACTTCGTAAAATTGTAAAGCTTCGTCCATAAGTTTATTTCCAAATTTTACCCTAAAGAAATGTGGACTTTTCAAAAGTATTTTCCCAGATACTGATGCTGGACTAGAATATTTTTTTAGTGTTTTTACAATATCATGAATGGCTTTTGATTCTGCAGCGTCGTTTGGAACTAAATTCCAAGATAGGTTCACACTTCTAAAAGCCGATTCTGTGTACATAGAAACTCTATTTCTGTCAAAAGTTATACTTCTAGATCCAGACATTTTTGAAATAATTGATGCCATATCTACTACGGTATCTATCCCTTTTGTTACACCGGGTATATGAGGCTTTACAGTACCAAACCATCCAGCTTCTTCATCATAACTGTGACTCATTGATTCTTGTATTTCATTTGGTAATGGTAAAAACATACTAGTAACAATAGTCTTAGCATGATTTGCCACACTACCGTTCCCTAAATGTCCAGTACCTAACGCACCAACCGTTTGTTGAAAGCTTGAAGCTGCTCCACCAATAATTGAAACAATTCCATTTCCAAGTGCCATAGCTGCCGAACCACTATTTGATACTGCGGATCCAACACTAGCAGCATTACCACTAATGACAGCACCACCTATTTCGCCAAGTTTATCTTGAAGGGCCCCTTGTATTTGGGAAACTCCATCAGTTATTCCTTGAATACTTGCCGCAAGATCACCAGAATAAACAGATATTTCAACGTATTTAGCTGCTGGGTATGATCCATGAGGATATTTTAGTGTCGCCTTTGGTTTTTCAAGGGCTCCAGATACTACTTTGTTTAAACCTTGTGTACCTCTATTGAATAGTTCTATTCCATTTTTTGCCATTTTTATTCCTTTATTGTGGTATGTCGATAATGCCAGTTAGGTTATCGTTTTGTGGTATATTTGTTTTTTTCATAACGGTAGCTACATTACTATTTAGTGCCGCCAGTTGTCTCTCTATTACTTGATTTCTATTTTGAATAACTTGCATTTCCAAAGAACCATTTGGGATAATACCACCTAGTTCTGGGATATACATTGATCCTATTGGTTTTGTTATTGTTGATCCCATAAGAGCCATTGTAGCGGCTACAGAATTTTGTGTAGTATTCGAATTGGCTCTAGTGGTAACACCTTTCATCCTAAACATCCCAACTGGTGAACGTTTTGAAAGATAAGGTCCACTTGGAACTTCTATTACTCCCCTACATCCGGGTTTACCAGCAGCAGCTGGACCAGTACAATCTTCTCCACCCGATGAGTGTATCAAGGTATTATTTGATCCCATTATCCCAACGTGTCCATCAAACATTATAATATCACCACCCTTTAGATCTGAAATGTTAGTGATAACATCTGCCCTGCCTTCTCTTACGGCTTTTAATAAATAAGTCAATTGGGTTTTGGTGCCTCCTGGAAAATCTTGTATTCCCGCTTGTTTCATAACCTTTTGAACAAACCCTGAACAATCCAACCCAGCGTCATTTCCTTTTCCACCCCATGAATATCCTACATTACCTACCATCGCTCTTGCTATACCAACAGAACCAGACCCACCCCAATCTTTACCAACTTGAGCAGATACACCAGAGGACATACCAGACCATGTACCACCAAATGCTTTGGCTGTAGCCGCCAAAAAGCCAGTTCCCGCAAATAATTTCATTACCGCCAATTTCATGGAACTTCCTGAAGCCATAGCTGTACCAGTTTTTAGGTAATCTTTAGCTTGGTTCACAGCGCCCATCAATCCAGAAACAATTTGAAGATTCTTTGATGCTGCTTGTTTAGAATTTAGCACAGTTCCGGGTTTCATACCTTCCTTTTTAGACATCCATTTTACAAGATTCATCATTTCAGCCGCGCTAAACGTTCTCATTACTTTATAAGGAGATACTCCAGTATTATTTACCAAATAATTGATATAAGCTTGTGTATCATTTTCGCTATTTGGCGCATATCTATGAATCGCTTGTTGTAAAGTAAGATTTTTATAATTTCTACTTTGAAGTAAATCAGCTTGAGCTTTATATCCATCTTTTAGTGAAGTCCATATAGCAAATACACCATCTGAACCTACTGCTCCATGTGATTTAGCGAAACTTCCATACTTTAAATTTCCTGGGTTGTTATTTCTCCAATTTCTATGTCCGCCTAATTTTACGGATCCATCTGGATATTTTACCCCATTTTTCCCATTTAGAGTAACTATCTGAACAGCACCTTTACCACCATCAAAGTCTTTTACGCCCATTGATGTTATTGCGCCCATAGCTGTTTTAGCCTTACCTAAATGTGAAGCATAATCTATATCTACTGATTTTTTGAATTCATTATATTTGTTTGTTGCGGTATTTAGTATAGAGTTATCAATTTTTGAATTGCTACGCGTAGAAATAAGCGCTTCTCCAAAAAGTGTAAAGGCACCCACAGCCTTTCTCTCTACTTTATATTCGTCTTGTGATAACCATGTTCTTCCAGTTCTTTTATTGAATTCAGCTCTAAGATTTTTTAATAGTATTTCACCGGCTGGAGTAATGGTGCCTTCAGCTGTTGCGTTCATTAGAGCTTTTATTTTACTAATTAGCAAATTCTCTTTTTTCCATATTTCTTTCCAAGCATCTACTTCTTTCTTTCTCTTTGCTAGAGCTACATCATATGCTTTTTGATCTAATTGTCTAGCCACAGTACCCATATCCAACCTTGAAGAGTTTCCTCGTTCTTTTGCTAAACGGTGCATTCGGTTACCTTCGTTAGTGACATAATTTATATTATTGCCGGTATAGGTGGCTAACGCTTGAGTATTATTTTCCACCATATCTAGTATTTGCTCTAGTATTTTTATAGTATTTGTTCCGGAGCTCCCAGCTCTTCTACCATGTGAAGTTTTTTTATATTGTTTGATTGCTAAATTTAAATTCTTTCTCATAGATTTTTTAGATCTGTTTTTTAGATCTCTAGCTCTTTTTGCTCGATCGGGGGCTGGATGTGATTTTAGGGCTAAATCTGCTGTTTTCCATAGATCATAATCTATATTGAACGCAGCCACATAATCATGAAATAACATATCTTCTACGTGTCTTTGTGTAAAGTTTGTTTTGCTATACTTTTTGAAGTCTTCTTTTCCCATCATTAGTTCAGCTAGATTTGTTCCGGTTGGCCCAAAATTGAAATCCAAAGCATTCATTAAGATTGGCTTTAGTATATCATTCCATGTTGCTTGTTTTACGACTTTTAGTAAATCAACAGTCATATTTGCTAATACCTTAAATAACTTACCAGCACCACCAAAAACAGCTTTGAGTGGATCTTTTTTGAGCTCTGAAAAGAACAGTTGTGCTTCGTTACCAAAAGTTTCCCATGATACCTTTGATGCGTAAGTTGACCACCATTGGGTTATACCATTCCACGCATCACCTGCTGCACCGAGAACATTATCTCTAAAGAACATTATAACCTCTTTGATTTGATCATCTTTCACACCCAAAAGGTTCGCAAATGCTCTTGCTGCTGGTAGTATCAATAATGCAGACCACTTACTAACTTTTCCAGTCATCAAACTACCCAAAAATTTAAGGGGGCTTTTCACAAAACCTAATAATGCTTTACCAAATCCAGGTTTCCCTAACATAGATGCTAATCCCAGCAAACCACCAACCGCTGCTTTTCCCAGTGAGCCTATACCAACAACAAACTTCCAACCAGAATAAACTATGTTGAATGGAGTTTTAGCAAAGAATAAGAATGTTTTACCTAGAGTTTTTAGAGCCGCAGCACCTACATGAAGTAAAGGAGCAAATACTAATTTCCATTTTAGAATCATTGCGGATATCCAATTCATTCCACCAAGAGCTCCGTCTTTACCCACCTGTCCAGCGTGGTGTATCATTTTTTCAATACTACCAGCAATTCCAGCTTTACCTTTTTTGCCCTTTCTACCCGATGAACCATTTATTCCCCACCCAGCATTCTTTATAATTGTTTCTAAATTTTTGTTTAGCTTTTTTTGGTCTTTATTTGATTTATTTATTTGTGTATTTTGTTTGGTTGATACTTTAGTATTATCCGCAATTTCAGCTAGTGATTTATTTATTTCTTCAGCAAGATTGATATTCACATCATTTAAACGCTTTAGTTTATCTCGTTCTGCACCAGTTTCTGCATTTACATAAAAAGTTTGGAAGTTTATATCACCAAATGAGTTTTTTACTTCCTTTATTGATTCTTTTGTTTCCCATCTAGATTGTCTTTGTCTTTGTTGTACCGTTTTCGGTAATTTCTTTTCACCAAGTTTGCCTAAGAGTTTATCTTCTTCTGCTTTTTGGTACTCAGATTCTCTCATTGATTTGTACGCACCAGCTAGTTGTTTTCCTATTCCTGCCAAAAGTTACTCCTTCTATTTTTTATATAAATATGTTATATTGTATTTATAAAGGATTACAAAATGGAAAGAAGTTTCAATGGTTTTACTGGTTATATGAATGAAGCTAATGCTAGCGGTATTGATAAAATAATCAAAGAACGAAAAACAATTATAAAAAATTTAGGTAAACTCACCAAATATGTAGCTAAAGATGATCAAAAAATATTCAAGAAAAGTATAAAATTGTTAGATACCAATTTACTAGAATCTATCAAAAAATACCAAAGTCTTGGTGAAAATAAGATACTTCAAAAAAACATATCAGGTCTTATAAAATCTATGGAGCACCAGTTGATGTTACCACACCAAGGGAATGAAATAGAAAAGATTCTCAAAGAAGATTACTATAATGTTTGTGATGCGATGGCTGGTGTTGTTTTTGCTAAACTTGACCCAAAACTCATTATAAAAGAATCTAGTGTTCAGAACGAGTCTAGAGCTGGTGTGATTGGTGCTCTAGGTGGAGGAATGTTTGGTATGTTATTAGGAGGGCCACTTGGTGCTGCTTTAGGTGCTGCTTTAGGTGGGTCTACAGCTGAAGCAAATTCAGATACTATCGATTCGGGGATAGATGCTATAATGAGTATAGACCCAGAAGAAGCTCTTATGACTGCTGGTATTGGACTTGGTACTTTTGCTGGGATACTAACTGGTACATTACCCGTAGCAATCGCTGGTGGAGTAGTTGGTGGAGTAATTAGTAGCATTTTATATGATGAAGTAGCAACAAAAGGAAAGGTTCTTTCAAGAGTTGGGAAATCTATAAGAAATACTTCATCAAAGACAAAGAAATTTACAATAAAAATGTATAATAAAATATTAGATAATAGCATATACATCCAAAGACGACGTATGTCAAAGGCACTAAAAGCACAATGGAAACTAAGAACCGTTTAAGGTAAACGTGTTATAATTACAAAAGGAATAATAATGACAGAAGACGAAAAAACAATAGAAGCAATGAAATCAGCGAGAAAATCAGAAGCAGGTATACAAAAACCTAAAGAAACACCAAAAGAAATGACACAACCAAATGCTTTGGGTGTTGTTAGAGTTGGTAATACCGACGTTACACTTTCTCCATGGAATGGTAAAACAAAAAAGAAAACAAAAAAGGTTTTTGAATTTGTTGAAAGACTTCAGGATGTTGATTTTCAAGCTGTTCTCGAAGTGCTCATTTACGACCAAGTCACAGAAGATTTGTTGTTTGATGAATATGAAACAAAACTTATATTATTGAAACTAAAAGAATTATCGATTGGTAGCACAGTAAACTTCGATGTAGAATGTGAAAAATGTGGATCGTTAGTTCATATCAAAACAGACACATCAAAATATAGCTACACCCCAGCAAAACTTCCACATAAATTTAGTGACAAAATCAACTTTGTTGTTCCCAAAAAATCAACATATGATGCCAATGTGGTTGAAATAACAAACGCAGAAGATTATGATGGAATTACAACTAACGAAGACATTGAGTTATCATCAAGAATTGAAATTGAAGAAAAAGACATCACTGGTGTTATCAACTACCTAGACGATGCTCCCCTAAAGGACGTATCGGAACTAATATCGGAACTAAAAGATTGTTACGCAAAATTTGAGATGGAAGTGGATTATGTTTGTGATGCTTGTAAATCAAAAGGCACTACAGAAGTGGACATAATGACTGGTATATTTGAAGAATTAGTGAAATAAATGTTCAGCTTACCTATGAATTATCTTCATGACAAGGTAAAAAAACTAAAACCATACAACACAAAGCAAGAAAAGGAAACTTTACTTGCTGATGATGATTCCACATTATATGAAATTCTATCAATAATATCAAACACATCACCAAAAAACGAACCAGAAGCATTATATCTAATGCTGAAACTTAGAGAAATGTCCGTCTCTGATGTGTTGGATGTTAGGGTAGAATGTCCAAAATGTTCTGCAGTAAACGAATTTCAAATACCTATTTTTTCTCAAGATGAGTTAGACACATCAATACCCATTGGTTTGTTTGAAACTATAGAAGAATTTATAATCAATACTGACGAACTGCCGCTTAGTGAATACAACAATTTACAAGATGTTATGAATTCAAATAATAAAATATTATTGCCAATCATGTATAAAGAAGAATGCCGAGTTCAGACCTGCCAAAGTGAAATCGAAGTAACAGTCAACCCAAGAGACTCATTGAGTAAATCTTCTCTTAGTAGCATCTATCACGAGTATTTTTCTTTTGGTAAGTTTCTACATTACAGCAATAGAGATGTAAATGAGTTATTACCGTTTGAGAGAAATATATTATTCCAACTTATAAAGAAGGACGTAGAAACCCCCACTACTTGATACTATAAATAGTAAAAAAGGATAGTAGTGAGCATTCATAACATAATGACCAACGCGTTACATGCTGATTGGTGTTACACCGACGACTTTCAATTATATATTTACAATAAAAAAGTAGCAATGAATATCAATAATATGCAACCACAAGCAATATTAGATATGTGCACTATATTAGTAGATACCCCACAACTATCTTCAGATGTCACGTCAACATTAGTTTCCAATACATGGAGAATACATAACTCAAATTTTCAACCTTTTTCTTTTTCTGTTACATTTAGAGATGTTGGTGGCTTAGGTTTAAAAAATTATTTCACTGAGATATGGGTACTTCAACAAACCGAGTATTTCAATGATATCAAAACAGAAGTATCACTAATTGCTGGTGGAAAAGGCATATTTGACACATCAGATTGCTTAATATCAAATATTAGTCAATCTCAGTTCGACAATGGAAATAATCAAATTTCAGAATTTACTGTTGAATTTACATCACCAACAATTTCAAATAAAGCAGTAAATAATTTTGGTAAATACGAAGCAAAAGGCGAATAATGAAAATACAAAATGCTCTAAATAACTATGGTGGGAACTTTGCTAGACCTACTAAATTCACGGTGATGATATCTCCACCAATGATGTTAGCATCTGGAGGAGAACGAGCTGTAGATATCTTATGCAAAAGTATTTCAATTCCAGAAACTTCTTTAGAACCAATAGAAATATCTTATAAAGGACATAAACTAAAACTTCCTGGAAGAACCAACCAAAGTCAAATAGTCACCTGCACATTTTATATGGATGAACGATATGATATAAGAAGAATGTTTCAGGACTGGTTAGATATAATGGATCCAAGTTATTACGCAAAAGGACCTGTTCCAAGCACTAATTCAGAAAAATATGGGGATATGGTTGTAGAAGCTAGAGATTTCAATGAAAGTGGACGTGTAGTAGAACAATTTTCGTTTGAAAATTTATTCCCAATAACTGTCGGTGAGATGGAATACTCAGCAGATTCAAAAGACACCGTTATGGAAATCACCGTTACATTTGCATACTATCGCATGATTGGTGATTCATGGAACCAACATCAGATGGATAATCAAAGTAGTGGTGCTAGTGGTTCTAGTACGCCCAATCTCCTAAATTTTATGAAAACAAAGGATAATTATGGCAAGTAAAATTAGACAACTAGAAGCAGCTCTTGGGGCTGGTGCTAGAACAAATAAATATAGAGTAATATTTCCATATTTTGGTCAAGAGATAGATATACAAACACACGCTATGTCCTCACCAGGATCTAGTATGGGAGTAGCAGAAGTGTACCTAAAAGGAAGAAAGTATCAAATAGCTGGAGACCGAGCCGATGAAGGTTCTATGTCATTGACTTTTTATAATGATCCAGATTTGTTAGTTAGAAGGTTTTTTCTTCAAATAATAGATGGAATTCAAAACTTCAATACACCAATTACTATAGAAAATGGATCTAATATGGATACTCTAGGGCGTGATTTTTTATCTTCTAATAACTTTTCTGGTTATTCCCAAAAAAACATAAGCAATCGAATATCATCTGCTTATGATGAAATTAGAAGAAACTTTGATAGTTTATCTTCAGTTTTTAGAGGAGCCGCAAATTATTTATCTGGTGGACAAGAAAGATCATTATTTAGTTCTAGTGTGAATGGTATGGATCCTTGGTATCAATCAACAATTACTATCCAACAGCTAGATAATAATATGGATGTATCAACAGAAACTACAGTTTATAACGCGTTCGTTACTGATGTGTCCGCAATTGAATATACAGATGAGGTTGGTGATATATCAACAACCACAATTACTTTAGCATATACTGGTATTGATTACGATAGAGCAAATATCTAATATTATAAATAAACAAAAAAGGAAATAAATATGGCAACAAATAAAATTCGTCAAATAGAATCGGTACTTGGAACATCAGGTAGATCAAATAAATACAGATTCTCGTTTGCGTGGCCTAGAGGAATTCAAGGAAATACAGACTTGGCTTCAGTAGATGTTTTAGCTAAATCAGCTACAGCACCAGAAAGAGAACTAGGGGTTATTGAACTATGGAACCAAGGACGTAAACACGTTATTCCAGGTGATACAGCATTTAGTAATGTTTGGTCTATTGATTTTTACCTAGGTGAAAACCACAGTTTGAGATATGATATGATGAGATGGCAAGTAGCTTGTGATAACTTTCATAAGAACCTTCACACTGGTAACCCAAGTGCTATTTTCGCAGACCTCAGAGTTGAGCAACTTGATTCTAACCAAAAAGTAACTGCGGTTTATACTCTACATAACTGTTTCCCTACTACAATCGGCGAAGTGGCTTATGGAGATGACTCAGAGAATACTCCTACAGAGTTTTCGGTAAGTTTTAGCTTTACAGATTTCGTCGTTGGCGTAAAAGAAGAAGATGACTTCAGTCTTATCACTCCTTCAAGAAACGATACAGCACTCTAAGAAATAAATAAGGTTATTATGTTATACTAAATAAAAAAGGTAACCTTATGAACAATTACCCTTCTCAAAGAAAATCAAAAGTAACACAATCTCACCATAATAAGATAATCCATAAATTTGGTGTAACTTGTGATACATTTGGTGGGTACAAAGAAGTATGTCAGTACTCATGTGACACTTGTGGTTATGTGTGGTCACAAAAATACAGAACTAGAAACTTATTTTGTTCAAAATGTACTAAAAAACGAATAGGCTCAGGCAACCAAAAAATGTCACATTCAGAGCTATTAGAAAAATTGAAGAGCAAAAACATCACACTAAAACCAATTGATACGTGCATAGCCGCCACATCCAAAATAAGGTTTTTATGTGATAAATGTGGTTATGTTTGGAGTGTTATTCCATCCAGCATACTATACGGTAAGGGTTGCATAAAGTGCGCGAACAAACATAAATCTAAAACCATGCGAAGATACTTTGATAGGCCAACCAAATTATACGTGATATACTTCCCAAAACATAAAATCCACAAAATAGGCATCACATTTAGGAAAATCTCTGAACGATACGAAAAGGAAACTGAACGGTACGTGGTGGTTTATAATAAGTTATTCCCAACCGGGAAGCTGGCGTTTGATAGGGAACAACTTCTAATAAAACATCACGAAAAATTTCAAACTACTGGCGAATTCCTAAAAAACGGCGGTAAGTATGAATGCACCAAACACTTTTATAAATAAGATACAGGTTTGGGATAGTGAATCGGAAATGCTGATATTGGTGAAGAGCCGTATCCACAGAAAAAGTACAACCGACACACACCATCCTGAAATAAACTCTTATGAGTATAAAAGGAATAAATATGGCTTTCTTATCTCCAGGTGTTTACATCACAGAAAGAGACGAATCAACTATTGTACCAACAGTTTCAAATAACGTAGCATTTTTTGCTGGCGACTTTGATAAAGGTCCAGTTGATCAACCTTACGTGATTACAACCAGAAAAGAACTTATCGACCGTTTCGGTCTCCCAACAAATGACAACTTTAACGAGTGGTATCAAGCATCTAAGTATCTTGATTACGCAAACCAACTAATTGTAACTAGAGGCTTTGAAGAAGAAGTAGAGATTGATATCTCAAGTGGCGCTCAAAGAAACGAATACAAATACACAAAAGTTGGAACTTATACTAGAGCAGCTTACCCAACTCCAGCAACTGGTGATCCAATAGACAAAAAAACAGTAACTTTGGACCTAACGATTTCAGATGGTTATGAGTTACCAAAATACGAAGTTGGTGATGTAGTTACACTTTGTGCTAAAAATGCAGCACCAACAAGTGGTACTGCTTTAGCTAAAGTGACAGGTTTTGCTTCTGTTGCTGGTGGTGTTGTTTCGACAACTACAGCAACAATCCTTGCAGAAAGTGAAATTGCCCCACCAACAGCATCAGGAGATATTTATTCAGTGTCTTCATCTCACAAAAACGGTAAATCATTTGCTATAAATAGAGGTTCTGCAGTAGCAAAAGATTATAAAGATCCAGATACTAATGATGTGATTTATTCTGAAATGGTTTTTCCTTCAAACGCAACTTCAGAACATAACATGGATTATGTTTCTCCAACTTTACCATCAAATACTGTTTCAGTAAATAGATTATCCACATCTTACCCACTTATCAAAAATGATGAAGAATGGGACTATCTTAATACTAGAATATATGGCGAAAACGATGTAAATCCACTAAATGTATGGACATCTACAGCGGCAGAAAATGGTCAAGGTGCGACAGATATGTCAGAAATGGGTAAACTGCGTTTCTTTACAAGAACACCAGCAGCAGATACAGTAGAAGTAGCAATTGCTAACAAAGAAGATTTTGAAACCCTTTACGACCTAAATACATCAAAACCATATAACCTAGCAATAGCATTTATGGAAACACATGGTAAGCTTGAGCAAGGTATGTATCTTACAGATTTATTTCAATACTACCCAGCAGAAGGCGAAATTGGACTTGTGTTCAAACAAGGCGATAACGTAGAGACTTTTGTAGTATCATTCAACCCAAGAGGTGTAGATGGTAACGGAAAAAGTAACTATATTGAAACAGTAATCAACGAAAACTCTAAATTACTTTATGTACTTGAAAACAAAGCAGTAACAGATATGCCAGCAACTTACTTGTCACAAGATAAGTATGGAATGATGAAGGAAGAACTAACTGAAAAAATAGTTCCAGCATATAAGCCTTCAGAAGACAAATGGGGTGTAGCAACTGAAACTATCACTGTACAAGGTGGTAAAGCTCCAAAAATTTCAACTGGTTCTCTTCATAATGCGTACTTTACTGTAGAAGATAAAGAAAAATATGAAATTGATGTAGTAATTGGTAACGAAAGAAACCCAAGTGCAGCACAAGACCTAGCAGAAAAACGTAAAGATTGTATAGCATTTATTGGTGCTAGATATGAAGACACAGTAGGTAAAAAAGCAATTGATGCTACTAACGATATTATTAGATACCTAACAGAAGAAGACCCAACAAAAAGAGCAAAATCTAGTCTTGGCAGTAAACTTCAAAGAACTATGTTCTCAGCTTTCTTCGGAAACTATTTCAAAATTTATGATACTTATAATAAAACTCATAGATGGATAAATGTTGCTGGTGATATGGCAGGTGTAAGATGTTCTGTAACTACTGAAAACGCATCATGGTGGGTATCAGCAGGTATGAGAAGAGGTATTATCAATAACATTGAAAGAATGGCATTTACACCATCTGAACCAATGAGAGATCAACTTTACAAGAACAGTATTAATCCATTGGTAACATTCCCTGGAACTGGAAACTTAGTATGGGGTAACAAGACAATGCAAGCTTATGCTTCAGCGTTTGACCGTATCAATGTTAGAAATATGTTCAGTACAATTGAAAGAGCAATGGCTAAAGCAGCTAAATCGCAGCTATTCGAATTCAATGATCCATATACTCGTAATGCTATTCTTAGTATGTTCAACCCATACTTAGCAACAGTAAAAGCAGGTAGAGGACTAACAGATTTCTTAGTAATATGTGACGAAAGTAACAACACACCAGATGTTATTAGTAGAAACGAACTAAGAGTGGATATCTATGTGAAACCAAACTATGCAGCTGAATTCATCAACTTGAATTTCATCAACGTAGGAACACGTTCATTTAGTGAAGTAATCGGAGCGTAAGCTCTCAACCTGGGCTTCGGCCCACTAATCATAAGGAAAACAATATGGCACAAACAGCAAGAATTATAATCAACCCAACTTCACAATCTTTTGTGGAAGGTCAAGCACCAGCAAGATATACTGGACCAGCAGTAACTGGATTTAAAGACGATGGATCAACAGCAGCAAACGTTCAAGGACCAGTATGGTCTCCAAAACTCAACACAGATGTTGCTGGATCTTATACAGCAACATATACAATCAAAAAAACTACTGGAGTAGATCAAGTTGTTACAGATACTTTCGTTCTAACAATTACACCAGCAAGACGCACGGGCGACAAATTAGTGGAAGACTTTAAAGACGGAAGCGTTCTTAGAGACGGTACTCCAGCTCCAAAAGAATACCAAACAGTAATCGCTAACGCAAACGCTAAGTCACCACTTATAAATGCGGGAAACTCTGCTATTTTTGATGAACTAGCTATGGATCCATACGAAGTTGCGAACGCTGGAGTACCAGTTGTAGTAAACGACGAACCAGAAATGCCAGAAGGTCACGGAAACAGAGAAGACAACAGATAATTTTACGGAGCCCTCTTAGAGGGTTCTAATAAACTTATGGAAAGGAAACTATGAATTTCAAAAATTATATTCAAGAGGGTATTATTGTACCTCCAAAAATAAAAATAAAAACTAATGACATAACCAGCTTAAATAAGCAGTTCAAGGGATATAGTGATCCTGAAATAAAATTTGAGTGGGACACTGGAACACATGGGGAATACATTCCAGCATTAGACCAAATCATAATTTACGTAGATGATACCGCCACACCTGATATTATTGAAGTAATATTACAACACGAAATTATTCATTCAGTACAAGATAAAAAATCTGGGATGAGAATGGCTCTGGATATTCAAAAACAACAACAAGAAATCACTAATTTGAGTAGTTATGTAGACGACTTAGACGACGATGAAGAAATAGATGTAGATTTGTTACAGAAGATTATGTCACTTAAGAAAAAACTTCAAAATAAAATGGAGTTTCTAAACCATGAGGAAGAGATGACGTATTCTTTCATGTACGCTAAGATGTACAAAAACCTTGGGTTCAAAAAAGCTATGAAGCAACTTCAAGACGAATGGTTAGAGTGGACAGATAAAAAGCCTACTAACCGTATGTTGAAATATTTTGCTATGTATTGGCAACTAAAGGATCAACTATGAGCTTCAATTTAAATCAATCACGGAAACCAGAAAGAGACCTCGATGGTCACCTTATTGACGAAATGATATCTATTTATGGAGTTCAATGTCTTTGGCTATTCTCCGAGAGAATCAATGAAGATAACACCTGCTTCAAAGATTTCTCCCATTTCAAAGTAAATAAAGACTATAAACAAATTACATTATTACCCGAAAACCAAGAGAACTTCAATGGAGAAGTTTCATTTGGTGGGTTTGGAATGTTTCAAGCATATAGTACAGAATTATTTATTTCGGCTGCAAGTTTATTATCTTTATACCCTGAATTTCTTACTAAAAGAGGGGCAAGAAGTGAAGTTTTGAATAGTCTTCTTTTGACACCAGGTGGACAAATACTTGAGGTAACAAATGTAGAAAGCTTCGACTTGGGAATATCAAATCAATTCACATACGCTGATAATCCAAATTCTTATAAATTGTCGTGTAAACTTTACACCCCAAATCAAAGTGATGAGAGTGTTTCTAGTATCAAAAGTTCAATCAAGTTAGAAGAAACTGAGATATTTGAGTACGATGAAGAAGTAGATACAAGCCAAATTGATGACTTTTTCAAGGAACTTGATATAGTCAAAGACACTCAAAACTTAGAGGGTGATAAAAAAAGTGATTCAGGTGGAGCATTTGGAAGTCTAGGCTAGAGGTAATATTCAGGGTATTTATCGGGCTCTAACTTTTCAATTATGTTGGAGCTAGAGCAAAATCCCATCTCACTAGAACAAACAGCCCTATAGAAAATTTGGAATGTTCCTTCTCGGATATATTCCACTCGGGTGACTTTGACTACAGAGTAATCAAAAAGTTTTACTAGATCATTTGCGTTGATGTCATTGAACTTGATTTTTTGTCTCATAAGTAATACTCCGGGTAATCTTCTTCTGGGTATAAATCTACCATTATTAGGTAAAGCTTAGCTCCAGTGTTGTTACCATCTTCTACTAATCTAGAAGGTGCCCAACCAGCCGATACTTTATTGTATTCAATAAATTCGGGATTATGACCAAGTAATTGAACTATGTATTTCTTATCTTTATCCAAATCCCATAATCTAACTTTTTTCATTTTATTCCTTATAAAAAATATTCTGGGTAATCCTTTTCATCTAGGATTTCTACGTATTCTCTGACTATTCTAATAATATTGAATTTTTTATATTCACCTGAGTTTACCCAAAACCCACAATCATATGAATACTCAATAAATATAGGACCGGTAAATGAACTTATTAGGTATTTTTTATGTCTAGCTAGTGTTACCAATTTGGCTTTTTTCATTTTGATCCTTACAGAAAATATTCAGGGTGATCTGATATAAAATTATCTAGTGAAATAACTGTTCTCTTCTTTTTTGTCTCAAGCCAATTTTCCATCAGTTGTGGTGTAAATTCTAACTGTGATTTATCATGCTCAAAATGTTTCACTATACCTATAACTTGTAGCGCTTTAGTGGTTGAAGTCATAATAATTCTGTCTGTCTTGACAAATCCCCAATGTTTATTCGTTGAGATCATTCCATCTTTTGTATAATAAAACGAATAATGCTTTAGGTTCAGTGCCATTACTGGTCTGAGTTTAGCCATTATTTATCCTTCAATGCTAATAGTTCTTCTCTTGTATATAATTTCATATTATACTTTTCTGCTAGTTTTTTTGCTTCTGCCATTGGGTATTCAAACGCAAATTTCTCTTTGATGCCTAGTTCTTCATCTTTCATATGAACGTTTCTATTTTCAATTTGAAGCATTACACTCATTGAATGTACATCAAAATTCTCTAGATGGTTACTACCGAATGTGATAAATGTTTTTGTCATGTTGTTCCTTTTATTTAGTTTTTGTATATACTATTATAACATAATATACCTTACAACCACATTAAACGAAGAAAAGAATAGTATAAATAACACAAAAGGAAGCAAATGATATCACAAGGTGCAGAAGGCAATTACAAAGACGTGATGTATTTCAATTCAACTAGGAATTACACACTAGCATTACTGAACGCTTTCAATGAGGTTCATAATTATGTAGAAAATGAATCCAACGAAAAATCATTTACAGTTCCAATTTCATTTGGAAACTATGAAAAAGCGTTAGTAATTGAAGACCTAAGTGAAGACGATATTACCAAAATGAATTTTAACTTCTTGCCTCGTTTGGTTCTAAGCTTCGATGGTCTTACCAAAGTGGCTGACCGCCAAACACAAAAATACCAAAAATTCAGTAAGCTCATTGAAACCAGTAAAAAGGATGGTCAAATAAAAGACCGTATGAACTTCGCTTATAATAGTTTATCTTATGATTTCAACTTTAGGCTTTTATTACAAGCTAGAGGTCTTACATCAGCTACCCAAATTGTTGAAACAATCCTGGCTAAATTCAACCCTACTTTGAACCTTGAAATTGAAGAATTTCCACTTTTGGATACAACAGAAACACAAATACTTATTGCTGACCCAGAATTTGAAATCTTAGATAACTTCGAAACAACAGAGGTCAATGTTATCAACGTAAGTTTTGAAATTACAGTAAGAGGAAATATATACAGCCCTATTGGTCTTAGCGGTGCTTTAGATACCATAGGCATTTATATGAACATCTGGGACAAGAAACGTATATCAGATGCTAAACTTGCGGCTTATTGGAATATAGACCAAAAAGATGGTATTGTAACTGTAAAACAAAGAACATTTGATGCGTCCGGTAGAGGATCAATGCCAGGTAGAGACGAACCAATAATATCAGGCCCAGAAGATATTCTAATAAAAGAAAGACCAGACTATCATCCATATGAATCAACAACAAAATCAAAGGAAATAAATGAAATTCACTAATTATATACAAGAACAAGAAGTAAAAGAAAAAGTAGCAATGTTGCTTTTTGTAATGGAAAATCAAGATGCGCAAATAAATGAGGAACTACAAGAAGACTTTGGATCTTTCATGAATAAACTAGGACTTCCAGAAAGACCAGATAAAGGTCTTATTGATTATTTTGCTGATTTCACCACAGTAGCTGGTAAAGTGGTAATGTCTGCTATAAATGGAGAACCTGACGAGATAAGAAAGCACGCTGCTAAAATAACTAGAAACGACTTTGTTGATTTTTTAGTAAAGCTTGATAAAGTCACATTAGGTATTATCACAAGTCCACTAGAAATAGTTCATTCTATAACTGGATGGGACATCGAAAAGAAATTGGTACAGCTAGCAAAAGGAACTGTGAGTGTAGTGAAAAATATTCACACATCAATAAAAGACCTACACAAAGAAATAACAGCTATTTTTAGTCCAAGAAAAGCAGAACGTTTAAATGGTAAGTTGAACTATATATCTAAAAATGTACCAAAAAGCATCCCAAGATAAAAAAATAAACTAATGACAACACGAACAAAACACGAAAAGGATTGAAATGAAAAAAGAAAGTAACAAAAAAGAACTAAGAAAAAGTCTAACTGAAGACCTCGACATAGCCAGAGGTGCTATGAAAGAGATTATTGAACAATCACGTAAGCTAAATAAAAATATAGTTGAAGAAATGGGTGAGTCAAACTACACCCTCCTTGAAGAGTATGGAATAGTAACCAAAAATATCCTTGAAGCTTCTAAATTGCTTACCGATATTCACGCTTCTCAACCTAAAACACTAAAAGACATAGATCAAATAGAGCAAGAAACACAAAAAATTGACCTCAAAGATCTTATAGAGGATGAATAATGACTCCCAATCAAATACTCACTATAGGAAATAAGCTCCAAGATAAACAAATAGCTAGAACATTACCTACAGCTGAGATACGTGAATCAGTTCAAACTGACCCCATTTTTCAAAAGTTCTGTTTGAATAAACAAACATGGACCGACCAAGAACACGACCAACTCAAAGCTTTACTAGACCTTGAGCTAAATCAAAATGGTTATTATAAAGATCTCTATGGGAATAGAATTTCCCAAAATGGTAACAGATACCTTTCAAGAGCTGGAACTGAATTACCACTCTCTAAGATTCACACTAATGAAATAGATAAATGTAAAAATGATTACAAATATTTCAGAAAACATTATTGTATAATAACTACGAAAAGTGGTCTTGCTAGACCTGAACCTAGACCTTATCAAGAAGATCTTGAAGATGAGCTTTTGACTTTAGATGATACGGTTATTTTATATCCACGACAATCTGGTAAAACTGTCACATCAGGTACTTATCTTTTGTGGTTAGCTTTATTCCGTGAAGAACAAACCATGATTGGTATTGTCGCCAACAAAGCAAAAACAGCCCGTGAGGTTCTTGACAAAATCAAAAAGATATATCTGAACTTACCAGTATGGATGAAAAAGGGAATAGAAGTTTGGAACAAAGGTGAAATAGAATTTGAAAATGGAACAAGAATAATGACCGATGGACCTTCTTCAGATAGTTTCAGGGGATTTACTTGTAACATTATTTACGTAGATGAAACAGCCTACATCAAAAAAAGCCTTTGGGATGAATTTGTAGACTCAGTAATGCCTACAATGAACTCATTATCTTTTAAGCAAGTAATCATGACCAGTACCGCAAATGGTATGAACCACTTCGAACAAATTGTCAAGGCAGCAAAAAGACAAGACACACCAGAACGATACATCACGTGTTCTTGGAGAGATGTTCCTCATTACAACAAACAAGGTGATTTACTCACTCCCGAAGAATATAAAAAAATTACAATAAAAAAATACGGTAAGAAGTACTTTGCACAAACTGAAGAATGTACATTTCTTGGATCAAGTGATACGCTAATCTCAGGTATCGCTCTAAAAGAACTTCAAGACCACATGGAAAACGTGACTGTTATACCGCAAGTAATTCTAAATGACGGTACGATGTATAAAGAAGCTCAGGAAAACCATACCTATATTTGTACAGTAGACCCTAGTAAAGACGGGATTGATGAATTTAGTGTTGATATTGTTGACGTTACTAGCTTTCCATTTGAGCAAGTATTCACCGCTAAACTTCAAATTGATTACCTAATGATGCCCGAGCATCTATTTGAACTAGGTACATATTACAACACTGCCCTGATGATTATAGAGAATAACGAAGGTGCAGGACAATCAGTATCAGATACGCTCTGGGGAGTATATGAGTATGAAAACTTATTCCGAGATAGTAACATTGACGGAAGACCAGGTAAAAAGAAATATACGGGTTTCAGAACTACTCAAAAAAGTAGACCCCTAGTATTGAATATGCTCAAAATATTCATAGAAGAAGGGAAGCTTGTTGTCAATAGTCAACATACCCTAAATCAACTTTACACATTTACTAAAAGAAAAACTGGAAATAAATACGAAGCGGAAGATGGTTACTTCGATGATGCGGTTATGTCATTATCATTCGTTTTTGCTCCATTTATGTCCATCAAAGTATTTGATAACTTTGAATTATTTACTAAAGAACTGAGAGTAATTGATTCTAACGTGAGAACCGAAGAATATCTAACGGGTATTGATATAGGTTTCACCAGTGATGACGATGACTCAGACCAAAAAGCTGAAGAACTTAGGCTTATGCGACTAGAATTTCAAGGCGTAAATGATGATTATGGAGTATCGGAATCCTTCTAAGGTTATAAATAACATAAAAGGAAACCCATGGCATCAAAAAATATTCAAAATATTATTAGAAATATATTTGACCCCAACTTGACACAAAACATCTCAGCACAAGATTTTCAAATCTTTGTGGATGCTATTTTTGAGTCTACAGAGAGTATCATCAGAAAGTTCGAGTCTATAGAGGATGTAGAGCAATTCCGTTTATCATCAGCACCAGAAGCTAAAATATTTATCCAAAAGGGTGATATTGTCATTATAACAAAAACAAATCCAGGATTATATCTAGCTAAAGTTGACAAACCAGCTAAAGCAGACTTGGAAATGATCAATGACATTAGTGTTTTAGTAGAGGGAAAGCCAGGAAATGTATTACACCAATCAGTAGATGGACCATTTTGGACAGATATTAGAGACGGGTACTTCATAAAGGGTAAGCTATCCAAAACTGAAATTCTAAATCTTTTGCATGAAAGTGTAGGAACTATCTACATTGAATCATCTACCGGAGACGGTTACTCATGGGATGGTAATATTTGGTCTAATATTGGGTCTTTAGTAGGTCCAAAGGGCGAAGTATCAACACTAGAAATAGCTACTTCAACAGAAGTAAATGAAGGCTTTGAGAATACTAAAGCAATTACTTCATTGGCTCTTAATAATTCTAATGTACTAAGAAGAAAAGAAAACTCACTAGGTCTACCATCAAAAGATGATCAAGTTCTAAGAAGCACAAAGCTTGGAGCAAGATATTGGAAAGACTCTATAGATTCAATTGCAGCACTTGAAGACACAAAAGTAAAAACACCATCAACTGGTGATGGTTTACTATTTGTCGACGGAGCATGGGTAAACTCACCAGTAATTCCTAATGTTGAAAGATCAGAAAGACCAAGAAATCCATATCCTGGACAAATGATTTTTGACGAGACACTTTCACTTCCATTATGGTTCAACTCTAAAATCTCATCATGGATAAACGCTTTTGGCGAAATAAAATAAAGGACCAACATGAACTCAAAAAATATACTTTTAGATAAATTTAGAGAAAATCAAACAAACAGAATTGACGCAAGTGATCTAAGGATTTTTGTTGAAGCTGTTTATAACGAATTACTACTTGTGGAAGACGTTATTGATCGTTCTGACATATTAGATGAACGCAAAGTAGCCAGCCTAAAACAAGTAACAGAAATTAGAATGGCCGTAGATGCTCTTACATCCAAAGTAGAACTTATGATTCCTGGATTTGCTAAGGCATCTGATGTTTATACAAAACCAGAGAGTGATTTCAAGTTTTTAGATAAAACAGAAGCAGATCAAAAATACACTACTAAGCAAGACACATACTCTAAATCAGAGACAGTAGCAGCATTTTACAAAAAAGAAGATGTTGACGCAAAAATCGCAGCACTTGAACTAAGAATACAAAACCTAGAAGGACAATAATGTCAACATTTCCAGAAAAACCACTATTGGGTGTATCTCTTGATGCCAATAAAAGCATAAGTAACGAAACTGGAAGACAATTATACTTCACGGGTGGTTCATTCACTACTCCCTGGAGTGTAAAAGCAATTTCTGATTTTGTGATAAATCTAAATGCTAAAGAATACCAATGCGATACACCATGCTTATATGATGTATTCTATAACCCAACTTCAGATTCACACCAAATTTTAGAAAAGGGAACCCCTTTAGATTGCCACCCGGGATATCTTATAGGTGGGTTTCAAATCAATGGATGTGATTTTATATTCTTGGAAGCTAAATGTAAAGACTTTGATTTTGTTAGGTCTTTTGGTGATATTTTCAACCAAGCATTTCAAAAAGAATCTTGCGAATGTAAAGGCGATTATAATGTGGATGCCTTTTCAAATGCATTCAATAAAGAATGTATCGTAACTAGCAATCCAAACACGAATGATGGTGCCTTCGTTATTAGAAGTTTTACCAACGCATTTAGTGAATAATCAACAGTATAAATACAATAAAAATAAGGAAACATAATGGCTTGTGGAACTAACTCAAAAGACTTTATCAAAGGTCTTTTCCCAGACAACAACACCCAAAGTATCAGCCCATCAGATCTTAGAGATTTTGTGGATGCAATTTATACAGAGGCAATTCTTCATACTGAAATAATTGACGATGTAAACAACCCAGACCCGTGTAAACCAATTTCTTCTACAGCCGCAGCAGGAATCCAAAACACAAAAGAAGAGAAATTAGGCGTACCAGCTCAAACTGGTTTTGTACTAACTTCAACAGCGAGTGGAGTTAGATCTTGGAAGTCAGTAGCTAGTGATTTAGTTTCTTTATCTGATACTTCGGTTCTAAACCCAGGTAACGGAGACCATTTAGTTTATGATGGAGCTCAAAACAGATGGGTAAATAAATTTATCGCTGTAATTGAAGAAAGAGGTGGTCTTGAATATAAAACTGGAACTACTTATAAAAAAGGCGACATTGTTTCTCTAAATTCAAACATTTATGTTGCCGTTTCTCCAGCACCCACAACTCCAGGAACAGACAATACATGGAAAAGTATCGGTGCGCCAAGTTTAACAGAACTTAGTGATGTTGAACTTACTGCAGCTGCTGATAAAGATGTTTTAGTTTATAATGGCACAAAATGGGTAAACGAACCTGCTTCAACTTTAGAAGTTCTTGAACAAGGTGGAACTCAATGGAACCAAACATCTAACTATTCACAAGGTGATGTAGTTTCAAATAGTGGTTCTCTTTACATAGCAAAAACAAACAACCTAAATTCTATTCCTACTTCTACTTCAAACGATTGGTTTGACGTAAATAGTTTAGAACTAGGTGGTAGAGCGTTTTCAGCTGGTGTTTTATATAGCAAAGGTGATATTGTTTCTTACAAAGGAACTTTATTTACAGCTAAATCAGGACAACAAGGAAATACTCCAGCAGTAACTTCATTATTTTGGGAAGCATCTTCAGACTCAGAACTAGGTGGTAGAGCTTGGATCTTAGGAAAAGCGTACTCAGCAGGTGATGTAGCCACACTTAGAGTAAATGCGGATCAAGTAATTTATGTTTGTTTATCAGCAACAGATGCGGAAGAACCTGGAACTGGAACAGCATGGCAAGCACTAAATTTATCAGCTAATGGTGGTAAAGGATATGATAATAACCTTACTTACCAAAGAGGTGATATTGTTTCTGTAGGTTATGACATTTTCATTGCTAAACAAAACACACTAAAAGGTGAAGATCCAGGTCATCCAGGTTCAGCACACGCATGGCAAGCAATTACTTACAACCCAAGAGGTGGAGTATTATGGGTTTCAAGTGTAAATTATCGTCCAGGTGATATTGTATCACAAAATGGAGAAATTTATGTAGCATTGACTACTCATACAGCAACAAACCCATCAGCACAAGTTCCAGCAGGTATCAAACCAGATTGGAAAATATTCAGAGCACAAGAAAACGGTGGTGTTTCATATGACGACACAAAGACATATACTAGAGGTGATATTGTATCTGTTGGTTCAGAAACATTTATTGCTTTAGGTGATAACCTAAAAGGTGATGATCCAGCTGCGGTAAATCAAACTGGAAACTGGTATAACGCATCTACTCCTGAAAAGGGTGGTATCGCATGGCACGCTCTAGATAGTTATACTGCTGGAACTATTGTTTCATTTAGTAATGACTTCTATTCTTGTACAACAGCGGTACAAAAAGCGTTAGGAACAGCAGCAAACCAAAACCCTGATATTTCTACTTCATGGAAGCTACTAAATATTAGAGATTCAAGTGCTATTAGTTTTAGCACAACCATAGAATACAAACAAGGTGATATAGTTTATTACCAAGGACAACTATGGATTTCACAAGGTGGACCAGGTGGGTCTTACATGGGTCCTTGGGACGTTTCTAAATTTGAACTAGTTACACCATATGAAAAAGCTGGACGTTTGTTTTCAGCAAGTTTGACATACAAAAAAGGTGATATCATTACTATGATGCCTTTCTCAACTGGTGAGGTTCAAATACAGTCGTTTATTGCTCTTACAGATATAGCAACAAACCAAGCTCAACCAAATGTTAGCCCAGAGTGGAAAGAAATTGACATTAGTTTCAATGTAAACATGAAGTTCAACCCTTCAAAAGATTACAAAGAATTTGATACTGTTTATGGACACAAAAATGGAGCACAACACTTATTTATGGCACCATCAGCAGGTGTACAAGCAGGTGCGTGGGATGCGTCAAAATGGATTCAACAAACATTCCCAGAAAAAGCTGGATTGTCTTGGAGTACTTTTTATGATTATAAAACGGGCGATACAGTTACCGTTGGTAAGCGTGTTTATGTAGCGTTGACTGACAACACAAACAAAAACCCAGGACTTGAAATAAATGCTAACTTATGGGCTTGTACAAACAGAGGTGGACAAGTTTATGATAATACATTTGAATATTACCCAGGTGATGTAGTTTCAGCAAACAGAAAAGTGTATATCGCACTTACTCAGAACACAAACAAAGAACCTAAAATAACAGGTCCAGACTTGAATTGGCTTGATACAAGCATAAACGAAGTAGGTGGTGTTTTATGGACAGCTACTTTCGACTATGCTCAAGGTGATGTAGTTTCATTCTTTGATACAGTAGACTCAGAGTGGAGATTATATACTTGTTTGGCAGATGATATTGGAGCAAGTGATGAACCAAAAGCAGATGGGTCTAACCCAATTTGGAGACCAATGGATACTATCGAAAGAGGTGGTAGACTATTTGATGTAGCTAAAGCATACAAACAAGGTGATATCGTTTCAGTAAATGAAAACGGTAATTACGTTACTTATATAAGTCTTAGTAATCAAAAAGGTATTGTTCCTACTGCTAACCCTACTGAATGGTTTAGAAGTTCAGTTGTTCCAGGTACTGTAGATAATCAAATACTAACATGGAATAACACAGATAAAAAATATGTGCCAACATTTATTCACAAAGAAGATGTTGATATGGATGGAATAACTAAAATTATTGACATTCCAGGCAAACAAATACAGTCACTGAACGTGTTCGTGAATGGTTCATTACAAAGAAAAAATGATATAAGAACTTACCAATACAGCCTAGCAGTTACCTCAACCGGTTCAAAAATAACATTCAATAGTATTCCACAAGCAGGCGACTGGGTACACATTGATGCGGTAGCTTTATAAGCTACCCAATAAAATAAAAGGATAACTATGTTTCGTAATTCGATACACACTTTCAAAAACCTAGCTGAGACTGGCTTGGATCAAGTACCAGTAAATGGTATTATTCAAGTAGTGGACGCTGACAATTCAGCTACAAATAAAGTTGGATTTGTTCAACTTATTAGTAAAGCATCTATAACACCTACTTCTACACTCGAGGAACTATTATCTGGCGTGGTTGGTGAATATAAAGATATTGTACAATCTGATACTGCTGGTAAATTATATAACCCAGAGAAAAAATACCAAAAAGGTGATGTAGTTTTACTGAACCCAACTGGTACATCGTTTGAGACTTTTGTAGCTAAAACAGATACAACCGGAGCATTTGATGCCAATGCATGGAAAGACTTTGCAGAAGATTTAGAATTTAGAGGTGGTAAATGGACTGCTAATAAAAACTATAAACCAGGTGATATTGTTTCTCATGAAGCGGGTCAAGGAAATGTAATGGTTTTCATTGCGTTGACAAATTCTTCAAACGCAAACCCAGTTACATCATTAGCTGAATGGCAATCTTTAGAAAACACAGAATATCAAGTAGCTACTCATACTCCAAGTGCGGGTGGTACAGCAGGTGGATCAGAATATCCAGATGTTTCTACAGTAGGAACTCCAGCTTCATTTATTGGAAGACCAGGTGCTACTTGGACTATTGATGGTCTAACAGCCGTTGGTTATACAATGACATCAGGACCTATTACTGGAATAACAGTAATGAACGGAGACAAATTTGTTTGGCAAGGTGATCACAATACACCAGCAGATGCGACTGACGACTTATGGAGTTACAAAGCATCACCAACAGTAGCTGGAGAAGTAGGTGGGGTTTTATGGAACTCTACAGCAAACTACCAAACTGGAGCTATAGTTTCATTTAGTGGTAAACTTTATATAAGTAATAAAGCTATTGGAAATACGTCAACAAACTTAGATCCAACACAAGATACAACGAACTGGACTTTAGTAGATGAAAATACAATTATCTCAAGTGGTACACTAAAAGGTGACTACATTACATGGGACACGACTTCAGGTAAATGGGTAACTTCCCCAGCACCAACATTTTTATCACTAACAGACACACCTTCATCACTAGATGCTGGTAAAAAACTTGTTACAAATTCGTCAGGTACAAAAGTAGAATACGAAGATGACAACCTAGACAGCCTAAACGATGTTGATGTTACCACTCCACTAATTGGTGATGTAATTACATACCAAGCTGGAGCAACTGGTAATAAATGGGTCAATGCGACTTTAGCTACTGTAGCTGAACAAATTAGACTACAAGATCTAAAAGACGTAAGTGATACTATGTCAACGGGTGAAACTATTTCTTGGGACGCTGCAGCAGGTGGTGGTGTTGGTACTTGGAAATTCAAAAAAATACCAACTGAGTTACTAGACCTTGATGTAAATTATACTTCATTAGCGGATGATGATTTACTAATAAGAAATGGATCAAATTGGGAAAATATTTCTTCTGTTACTCTTATTGAAAAACTTCTAAAGCAAAATACAACTTTACTTGAAATGATAGCAGATGTTGATGGTTCACCAGTTGATGGTGACTCTTTGATATATAATAACATTTCTCATAAATGGGAAACTACTCCAGTAATTATACCACCTGAAACAGCTGGTAAAGCTTGGTTTGGTGGAACAATTTATAGATTAGGTGATATTGTATCGTTTGATTCTAAAATTTATTTAGCTAAAGTGGATGTTACAAGTCAAACAGATCCATCAATAGATGAATTATCTTGGTTGGCATTTGAGCCACTAGTGCAAAGTGATTGGACACAAACTGATGTAAATTCAGATTCGTATATCCAAAATAAACCAGATACTATAGATGCTGGGAACTTGCCAGCAGGTAGTATGCCACCACCAACAGGTAGTGGTACACCTCCAGGAGGACAAAACTAATGTCTGAGCCATACAAAGCGGACCTTCTCATAAAGAGAGGGGGTACCCAAAGCATAACTGCGTATATTGGAAAAGAAGGTGAGTTGGCTTATAACACAGATACAAAAGAGATATTCTATTTTGATGGAATAACTCAAGGTGGTATAAAGCTTACAAGAACACCTAAGACACTAAAGCTATCAAGTTTTAGTGGAGCATCAGGTGATATTGTCACTGGTGATAGTGTTCATGTTGCTCTTCAAAAAGCACAAGGTAACTTTGAATCTTATACTACAGATTCTCAAAAATTCCTAAAGAACGATGGAACTACTCCAATGGTGAATTACACGCCACAAGTAGATGGTGATATCGTTACTAAAAAATATCAAGACGACGAAACAGATTTACTAATACCTAAGACGGACATAAATATTACTGTAGCAGGTCTAACATCAGGTAAAGTAGACGCTTCAGTTTTACCAAAAGAAGCGAAAAGCCAAGGTCTTCAAGTTCAAACACTAACTGAACTTTACGCGTTACCTAATGTACAGCCAGGTGATATAATCTTAGTAAAAGATCAACTAGCTGGAAATACATTTGTTGCGGTAAACGAAAACCCATCTGGTCCAACAGATCTTATTAAAATCGAGATACAACCTATTGAAGTTGACTGGGATGGAACTGGAAATACAGCAATAAAAAATAGACCTTTAGTAATAAATGATCTAACATCTGGTGGAAATACAGATTTACTATCAGCAGAAATGGGGAAATCACTAAAAATAGAAATTGATGCACTTGCAGGAGAAGCAAATATTCAAAGTGATTGGACAGAAACTGACACAAACAATGATGCGTTTATCAAAAATAAACCAGATCTAACGGTAATGGATGCAGGGGTTTTACCATCAGCACCACCAGCACTAACAACATAACAAAGGAAAAATATGTCAATACAAATACAAATAAAACGTGGTCCAAAAAATGACCGTTTAGCATTTACACCAGCAATCGGTGAACTAATCTGGGACCAAACACTCAACAGTTTATGGGTAGGTGATGGATCTACTTTAGGTGGTTTAGAACTTACATCTAGTTCAGGTGGTTCAGGTGGTTCAGATACACTACACGGGCTAATAGATACAGATTTTAACCTTCTAGCTAATGGTCAATACTTGGAGTTCCAAAACGGCAAATGGATAAACCAAGCCCCACAAACACATCAAATATCCGAACTCACTGATGTGGATACTGTAAATACTCCCCCATCAACAAATGATGTTCTAAGCTTCAACGGCACTAAATGGATACCAACAGATATTATAGATCTAGGAAATTACTAAAGGATAAATTATGCTTCATATGAAAGTAACGTGTCAAGTACAACCCCAAATACAAATTTACGATCCTGGGTCGGTAACTTGGACTGGTTCTGCACCAGACTGGACAGTAAAATCGACCACACCAGTTGGTCGATTTATATTTACTACTAACAAACACCTCATAACCGAAATAGAAATCATATCAGAAGAGTTGACTAATATGTATGAAACGTTCAGAGGTTTGGGTCAGCTAACTAATCTTATAGTACCCACCGATGCGTTCAAGGATGTAACCAATTTCCAAAGAGCTTGGGATGGTTGTTCATCATTAACCTCTTTCCCTATGATAAATACCAGTAAAGGAACTACTTTTGGGTATGCTTGGAATAAATGTTCTGCATTGACATCATTCCCTTTATTAGACACTTCAAGTGGAACTAATTTTAGTTATGCTTGGTGGAGGTGTTCTGCGTTGACATCATTTCCTTTATTAGACACTTCAAGTGGAACTAATTTTAGTGGTGCTTGGGGTGCTTGTTCACAGTTGACATCTTTTCCTTTATTGGATACCAGTAAAGGAACTAACTTCGGTTATGCTTGGCAATCTTGTTCCAAGTTGACCCAGTTCCCTATGATAGACACCAGTTCAGCAACAAGCTTTACGTATGCTTGGAATAATTGTGGGTCGATAACCTCTTTTCCTGCATTAGATTCCAGTAAAGTAACTAATTTTGCTTTAGCTTGGCATGGTTGTTCAGCATTAATATGTATAAAAGGTATAGATACAACTTCAGCCACAGACGTACATTTGATGTTTGGTGCTAGTACTAATATATGCAGACCTAACGCAACAGAAAGAACAGCAATAGAAGCAACTCCGGGAATCAAGTGGATCTCAGATGCTCCAGAAACCAGCGATTGTTGTGGTTGGGGCATTTTCCATTGGAGTAAGTGGTAATATAAATAAATAAAAAGCTTATATAAGCATCAAGGAATCATAAATATGAAAATTTCGATAAAAAAATCAAATGTTGCTGGCAAAATCCCAGCAACTGGCGACCTAGAACCAGGAGAACTGGCAGTAAACCTTGCGGATGGTAAATTATTTGTAGGTGACATAGCGAAAGTTACTAAAGAACTAACCGGAACTGGATCAAGTACACCAGAACGTGGTGGTGTGATTTATGACAAAACAGTAAATTATGTGAACGGTGACGTTGTAGGACATAAAGAAGCTCCAGGAACAATGACTACATGGATTTGTATAGACGATACCACCGGAGATTTCGATGCGGCTAAGTGGAATGAAATATCAGGTGGTATACCAAAAGGTGGAACTACGGGTCAAACACTAACCAAACAAGATGCCACAGATGGCAACGCAGTATGGACCACTCCAACAGAAGTGACAGTAGAAGATAATCTAACTTCAACATCAAAAGATAACGCTCTTTCAGCTAAGCAAGGTAAGACTCTAAAAGATCTTATTGACGCTTCAAGTTCAGATGCGCCTCACCAAGAATTCGCAGAAAGTAAATCATATGTAATTGGTGATATAGTTACCGCTAAATCACTTCAGGGTGGTATGGAAGGTCAATTTGTTACAAACATTTATATAGCAAAAGCTGATAAAGCTACAAATGCTAACTGGGAAGAAAATGACTGGGAAAGAATAGTATCAGCAACAGCACCTACAGTTTCATCAGATCCAGGAAACATAGCTATTATTTCGCCTAACGATCTCCAAGTTTTTGTTCCAGCAGCTGACCTAACTGATGTTGTAAAATCAACTCCAGTTGGAAATGAAATACAAGTAACTAATATAGTTTCTATCACTCAAGCAGATTACGATGCAATAGCAACTAAAGACGCAAGTAAATTATACATAATAGTACCAGCATAAACCCATAATAAGGAATAAATATGAATTTTGAAATAAAAGTAACCTCGACGGCGTTACCGTCGGTAAAAGATGTTCAAGGCGGCGCTATAACCATAACCGATAACACAGATGGAACATACCAATTTACATCAAATGATGTTATTACTGCCTTCAAGATGGATGCTAACAAAGATAAAATCACTAAAATAGAAATTATAACAGAAGAGCTGACATCATTGAGTCATGCATTTACTGGTTGTAGCACAATGTCTGAGTTTATAGCTGGACCTACAGCATTTGGTTTAGTTACTAATTTTGGTAGTGCTTGGTCTGGATGTTCATCATTGACATCATTTCCTATAATTGATACATCAAAAGGAACCGATTTCAGATGGGCTTGGAATCATTGTTCAGGGTTGACATCTTTCCCTTTATTAGATACCAACAAAGCTACTAATTTTAGCTTAACTTGGAATGGTTGTTCTGGGTTGACTTCTTTCCCTTTATTAGATACTTCAAGTGGAACTAACTTTGGTTATGCTTGGGAGAATTGTTCAGCGTTGACCTCTTTTCCTTTATTAGATACCAGTTCAGGTACTGATTTTATAAAAACTTGGCATGGTTGTGAGGAATTGACAGCTTTTCCTTTGATTGATACCAGTAAAGGTATTATTTTTGAGAGCACTTGGAATAATTGTTCCAAGTTACACTCTTTTCCTTCATTAGATACCTCAAGTGGGGTTAATTTTCAAAATGTTTGGCGCAGTTGTTCGGCTCTAAAATGTATAAAAGGTATAGATACATCATCAGCTCAAAGCACTTCCAATATGTTTTTCGACACCCCAGCTCTATGTAGACCTAATGCAACAGAACAAACAGCAATAGCAGCAACTCCAGGTATAGCTTGGGTTTCTGATGTTCCAGATGGTGAAGATTGTTGTACGTGGACTCCACCGGTTAATAAATTCGAGATAAAAGTAACAGCACTCTCTTTACCTGGAGTTTCTGATGTACAAGGTGGTTCTATATCAGTAACCGATAACGGAGATGGAACGTATCAACTTGAATCAACTGATGGCATTACCCACTTCGCGATGGGTGCTAACAAAGCCTATGTCTCTAAAATAGAAATCATAACAGAAGAGCTAACATCGCTGCATGGCACGTTCATAAATTGTTCAGGGATGACTGATTTCATAGCACCAGCTACAGCGTTTGGATTAGTTACTGATTTTAGTAATGCTTGGAGTACTTGTTCAGGGTTAGTCGGTTTTCCTATGATAGATACTTCAAGTGGAACTAATTTTAGTTCAGCTTGGAATTATTGTTCAGGGTTGACATCTTTTCCTTTGATAGATACTTCAAAAGGAACCAATTTTAGGTATGCTTGGAATGGTTGTAGACAGTTATCATCTTTCCCTTTGATAGATACCAGCAACGGAACTAATTTCGACTATGCTTGGACAGATTGTAGATTATTATCCTCTTTTCCTTTGATAGACATCAGCAGTGCTACAACCCTTCGTGAGACATGGAGACAGTGTTATGCATTGACATCTTTTCCTTTATTAGATACTTCAAGTGTTAGTACCTTTGCTTATGCTTGGTTTAGATGTTCAGGGTTGACATCATTTCTTTTATTAGATACTTCAAACGGAACTAATTTTACTGGGACTTGGAGAGAATGTTCAGGGTTGACATCTTTTCCTTTATTAGACGTTTCTAACGGAACTCATTTTCAAGGAACTTGGAGACAATGTTCTAAGTTGACATCTTTTCCTTTATTAGATACTTCAAACGGAACCAACTTCAGAAATACTTGGGATAGTTGTTCTAAGTTGACTTCTTTTCCTGCTATTGACGTTTCTAACGGAACTAATTTTCAAGGAACTTGGAGAGAATGTTCAGGGTTGACATCTTTTCCTTCACTTGACACTTCAAAAGGAACCGATTTTACATTCACATGGACTGGCTCTAATAACCTGAAATGTATAAAAGGGGTAAATACTTCTTCTGCTACTGGTACCTCTTACATATTTCCAGATAATTTATGTAGACCTAATGCAACAGAACAAACAGCAATAGAAGCAACCCCAGGCATAGCTTGGGTTTCTGATGTTCCAGATGGTGAAGATTGTTGTACTTATGTAGCACCTAATAAATTCGAGATAAAAGTAACAGCAACTGCTTTACCTGGAGTTTCTGATGTTCAAGGTGGTTCAATAACCGTGACTGATAACGGAGATGGAACGTATCAACTTGAATCAACTGATGGTATTACTGCATTCAAGATGGGTGCTAACAAAGCCTATGTCTCTAAAATAGAAATCATAACAGAAGAATTGACCTCGTTGTCTCATACGTTCGAGTCATCTCAACGATTGGTTCAGTTTATAGCATCTGCTACAGCCTTTTCTTTAGTTGCTGACTTTAGTCATGCTTGGAGTGCTTGTTCTGCGTTGACCTCTTTTCCTATGATAGACACATCAGAAGGAACTAACTTTGATAGTGCTTGGAGAACTTGTTTTGGATTATCTTCTTTCCCTTTACTTGATGTTTCTAAAGGAACTAACTTTGGTTACACTTGGTATGGTTGTTCATCGTTGACCTCTTTCCCTTTACTTGATGTTTCTAAAGGAACTAACTTTGGTTACACTTGGGGGCGCTGTTCTAAGCTGACTTCTTTCCCTTTATTAGATACCAGTAAAGGAACTAACTTTGATTACGCTTGGGAGCACTGTTCTAAGCTGACTTCTTTCCCTTTATTAGATACCAGTAAAGGAACTAACTTTGATTACGCTTGGTATAGTTGTGATACACTAAAATGTATAAAAGGAATAGACACAACATCATCTACATCGTCTAATCATACGTTTGGGAGAAGCGAGGATCTATGTAGACCTAATGCAACAGAAAGAGCACAGATAACAGCAACACCAGGTATAAACTGGGTAAACAACACACCAGATGGTGAAGATTGTTGTACATGGACTCCCCCGGTTACTCCAAGTCTAGGCGATAAAGAGATAAAAGATGCGTATTTAGGTACGATGATTATAAATAAAATATATTTAGGTAACAATAAAGTTTGGGAAAAAGATGTCACCGAAACATTAGACCAAACAGTAACCTATGATAATACAAATATAGCAACGGAGTTTATATAATGAGTTTAAATAATGTAGAGAGTTCCAGTAACGCATTAGTGTGTACTGGTACAGACGGGGTAGCGGTTAGTAAAGCTACACCACATTTTGCTACAGAACTACCATATCAAACAGCAATAACAACACCAAACATTATTACTGCCAGTGAGGTGTGGGATAATAGATTTGAAGCATGGAGAGCATTCGAAGAAGGAACAACACCTTGGATGACACACTCAAATGGCGGAACTTTACCAAAGTGGATAAAAATAGAATACCCTTCTACACAAACAATAACTGGATTCAGAATAACTCTCCCGAACCATAGAAGAGCGCCATATAATTTTACATTAGATGGTAGTAGCGATGGTTCTTCATGGACAACAGTTGAAACTTTTACGGAAGAGGTTTTTGTAGACAATGGCACTAACACATATAATCTAAGACCAGCTTCTTACAAGTACTTCAGAATTAACGTAACAACATTGGTACCAGACGGTGAACCGATACTAAAAATATCAAACATCAGATTTTTTGGTGCAGGACTATCAAAACCTATAAATTTTGTGCCTAAAATGACACATAATAATCAACCACTTGGACTTGCATATGCTGATAGTGAATATGGTTCATCAGCGTTTCATGCTTTTGATGGAGCAGGACATACTGCATGGGTAGCAAATCCAAACGCATTATTCCCAGAGCGAATAGGATATACTCTACCTAAACCAAAAGTGGTGAATGTCATAAAAATCAAACCAAGACATGAATATATCGATGAGGCTCCAAAAGATTTTACAATAGTAGGACACAAAGGTGCTCAAAATGATGTTTTGTTATCAGTAACTAATCAAACATACATAGACGGTGAGTTTTCTTGGTTCTTTCTTGAAAACACAACGGTTTATGAAAAGTATGAAATAAACACATCGGCAACTGAAAGTACAAACTTATCTATCGCTGAAATTGAAATGTTGCATTCAACAAACGATGTGATAAGCAAGGTTAAAAATATAGCAGGAAAGTTTGAGTTCAAAAATATAAGTGCAAACTCAACAGCTAATAATCTCAAAACAACAGAACTTATAAAAAATGGAGATAACCTAGTTATAGTAAAAGATGATAACTCGGTTCATGAGGTTGTAGCTAGTGGTGTGACTGGAACTGGACCATACACTATGGACACCACATCAATAACAAATGGTGAAGTCCCATCAAGAGTATATAGGGTAGATGAAGCTGTAGAGTTCAATGGTAATCCTTTTACGAAGTTGATGGATACTTATTTTACGACGTCTACAGCTCTAAAAACATATAGAACATTCACAGATAAACCAATTACCCCATCTGGATCAATTGTAACAAAGGTAAAAATGAGCGCAACTGGCAATAAAATGACAGAGCTAACATACGATGCAATCAAATAAAGGAAACTAAATGACAATACAAGAATTACAAACAGAGATTCAAAGAATCCAATCAGAAAATACAGCAGACACACAGTACCAAGACTTCCAAGGACAAGATCTCCAAGGACAAGACTTTACTGGTAAAGACCTAACGGGTTCAAATTTTAGAAATGCGAACCTAGAAAATGTAAACTTTAGTGGTGCTATTCTAACGTATGCTAACTTCAAAGAAGCTAACATGACTAATGTGACTATATCCGCTGAGACTATCTCTTATGGTTGTCCATGGATTGATGCGTTATTAGCTGATTTCGCAACTACAAACAACACAAAACCACAATGGCGAAAAGATCTTGATGTTTTAGAGCAAGAGTTGTTTACGGCTGAACAAGCTTCTCAAGCCTAGCTATAAATTCCCGGAGCTCTAATAGAGTATCTGGGGTTATATTTTTTAGTAATAAAGTATTCAGTTCCATTTGCAACTGATATTTATCAGGGGTAACATCTAGCTTCAAGTATGCCTTCCAAACCTCAAGTTGAGTGGATAACATAGTAAGGTCGTTTATAATCATAATTCATCCTCTGGAAATTCTCTTTTTATTAGTTCAATCATTCTCTTTAGCATTCTGGCAGTAATCACAATACGCTCTCCATCTGCTTCTATGATAATTTCAGATTTAGATTGGTTTAGCGACGAGACGGTCGTCCCGATTGTGTATCTATCCGTATATGTGCTTGTGGTTGTGTTGAAACTCATTTTATCTCTCCAAATACTCCATCAAATACTCCAGGAACGTCATCTGGGTTGAATTTGCCCTTCTCGTCCTTTTTGAGATTAGCGTTGAATAGCTCTGGAGGTTGGTGTTGAGGATATTGGGTAGGTAAAAAATCATCCCACTTTTTTTGTTTTTCTAATTCACCTTTATAAAAGTTTCGCTCTGTTGACAAAACCTCCATATCAAACTTGATTTTATCTACTCTAGATATCAAATCTGTAAGTGTAGCTGTTCTGCTATATACTAATCCAATAACCCCACCTAGTATAACTCCTATTGTCAACCCAAAAAGAAATGTTCCTATCATTTTTTCTTCCTAATGGTAAGATAAGCTAAGGTTCCAGTACACATTCCGATTAGAAAATTGACACCATAAATAGTTCCAATATAATTTGCTAAAGCACCAAATATGAATAAAAATATAGACACAAATAACAACTCAAGTAAATGAGTGGCGGTGTCTTCGGTTAGTATTCTTCTATCTTTTTCTGGTTTTTGGGGTGGTGTTGTATTATCTTTTATCATTTTTGAACCTTTGGACACATAGCAGAAAGAGCTTCTGCTTCTACAATTTGTCTAATTCTTTCTTCACATACGTGCATAATTTTTTGATAATCCATAATTCTAGATTCCCCTTCTTTCGTTCTGAGTGTTCTTTTTATAATATCAGCATCCCACGGGTTCAATTCCCAATCCAACCAAATATCCCAAGGTTGGATTTTGTGTTCTGCGTAGTTGCTATTGCCTACATTTTTTTCTCGTACTGACATTAGCGTATCCCGTGTGTAAACACTTTTCCTACTACGCATCCAGCGTAAAAACCAGCTACAATAGAGAAAGCTAAGTAACCAATATATGGCATCCAAAAAATACTTAGCAGACCTATGAACCAAACTAAAACCATTATCACGTCTAAAACGCTTGCTTTATGTGCTTCCATTATACCATCCCATCAAATTCTGTTGTTATATCATCGGCAAATACTCTTACTTTGATATCTTCTTTTTCTATTATCTTTTCAAAACAATCAATACATAAATCAGTTTCTATGTAATCTCCGTCTTTGTCTGAACCGTATCCATATTGATATCTTATTTCAATAAGATCTTCTTTGGGTTTGAGACATTTATCACAAATAGTTTCTTTTGGAACTAGTGTTTTTATGTTTTCTTCTTCGTATATAATCATTGTCTTTTCCTTTTACTATTATAACAAATAAACCTTAAAAAGTTCTAAATTCCCTAAAGTGCTATCTCAGGTAACACGTCCTCCAGGGTTTTTTCTTTTAGGTCACCTAATAAAATTTCATAAAGTTTTTCAATTAGGGAAACATTCTTGGACCTAATTCTGAATTCATTTATCTCGATGGTATAAACGGTGTGACCTTCTTCAAACTTGGACACAAATAAATTATCAGGTATCATGTTTTTAGTCACATTGAGCTTATGTATTTTAGCTGGAGCCCTATGATTCATTTCGTTTCGTTGTTCATGTAGCATTATAATTATAAGGTCACTAGATGCAGATATTATCATATGCTACACCCTCCCGACCCACAAGCATCTGATGCTTCTTCTTCAAGACCATCTTTTAGGTCTGCTGCTCTTGTGTTTTGGTAATACATCGTTTTGAGACCGTATCGTTTAGCAGTAAAAAACTCATCTTCTAGGACACTCAATGGAACCTTTTGGTTCTCGTATCTTGCTAGTTCAGTGTACTGGTTAGTAGACATACTTTGGTCTACAAATTTTTGAATCAATGATACAAATTTGAAGTAATCTATGTTATTGAATTCAGGTGACCATGCTGTGGTGTACTGGTGTTTTAGTGCTTGATAGCCTGGAACCAACTGAGTAACTATTGTTTTATCTTCTTTTACCGTAGCTAAGAAACGTGGTGGTTCTATTCCACTTGTTGATCCACTTGGTTTAGCTGAATTAGCAACGGGCGCATTTGCTTGGAGAGTACTGTGACGTTGTCCAAACTGTATTTGACGCTTTCTTAGGCTTTCCCAATCTTGTCTAAGTGGTTGTGATATAAGCTCATCTGTATTTTTGTTGTAGCTATCAATAGGGAACCAACCATCTTGGTACTTAGTGTCTGCTATAAGTTCACAAGCACCAAAGTCTTCTGCTAATTGAATACTCGCTCTATGGAGATGGAAGCTCATAAGCTCTTTTCTTGCGTGCATAAATTCGCGACCTTCTTGGGTGTTGTAGAATTTTTTATTTTTAGCTAGGTAATGGAATACATCTGAGTCACCAATCCCAAGGGTTCTTCTCATTTTAGCTGGACGTTCAATTTCTTCATGTGAGTAATCCATGTAATCAATCATATTATCTAAGAAACGTACAAGATATTCTGATACAACCGGTACTCTTTCGTCTGTTACTTTTCCGTGGTTCATCGCTGCTAGGATACAGCACCCAACTTCTGCTGATGCCATAGGTGAATTGTTTATTCCAAAAGATTCGTCAAAGTAGTAATACCCCTCTTCTTCTGGTTCGTTTTTGTCTACTATTTCGTATAAATTTGTTATCATAATGTTCCTTTATTTTCTTTTATTATCTCGAGTAGGTCTTCTAACTCGTCTATCTTCTCTTGATACCACTCTTCATCAACACCGCTTGTTTTCGTTATTCGCTCTTTGAAATCCGCAATAGTTTCTATGAGTTCCATCTCTTGTTGAGTAATCATTTAGATTTCTTACAATTATCAAAATGATATCTGGTCATTTGGCGGGAAGTTCCAGTCTTTCCACATTTAGGACATTCTACATCGTTCAAAGTAAAAACTGCTGGTGGTTTGTTAGTAATGTTCAAATGAATAGGATAGCCATTTGAAATTTTGTATTTTATTTGTTTTGATCTACTATTTTTTATTTTGTCTTTGAATGAGCCTATATTTCCACAAAAATAAAAGGTTCCATTGTTGGGTGTTATTATCACATTATGTGTCTTTTTCAAGAATGTATGATTTGGAATATAATCATAAATTTTTATTATTTCGTTTTTATATAAAGAATGATATTTTTGGTTTTTGTAATCCTCTATTTTTATTATTGCGTTTGAGTTTACATTTCTATAAAATGATGTTATATTTCCATCACATTTTAGAATGCTGGTGTCCCACAAATAAACTATCTTCTGTTTAGCGTTAGAGTTATTTATTCCAGGTTTATTTGGGTTCGTATGTTTGGTACCCAAAGTGCTATACCCAGTGGATATTGATTTACATTGATTTATAAACTCCGGATTTGAGCCAACATTATAAAAATTGTGTAGTTCAATTTCATGGTTTGCTGCTTCTTTTCTTGTATCAAAAACACCCAATACATCATAATGAAAATCACTTGGGGTATCTTTCTGACTCTTTATAAAATTAGTATTAGCCGAGCTCGAAAAATAATAAACACCTAAATCATCCTCTGGTGATAACTCAGATGACCTCACCCCAATGTATTTTTTCATTGTTTGGAGATTTATTATGTTGTATGTATAATGATACATTTATTTTCCATTACCGTTTTGGTATTTTAGTTTTATGTATTCGTCGTAGTCTTCTTTTTTTACTCTTACTCTTTTTGTTTCGACGGGGGTGTGATCCAATGGACTTATCGGCACCAATATTTCAAGGCATAAATTACTGACATAAACTGGTATTTTCCATGGACCTTGTTGGTCACAGTTATCAGCAAATGTAAAATACATTCTTCCTTGAAGGAATCTCTCATTTAGAAACTTAGACAGGTATTCTCTAGCTTTGACCGTTTGCTTATGTTCTTTTGAAACTGACTTTTCATATTTTATATACAAATCATCAAATTCAGGTTTACCAATTAGAGCTTCTAGTCCTGGTACTTCGTTCATGTGGAATAATGTAATGTCTCCATCTTCTTTCACACGGTCAAAGAATAATTTATTGAACACCATTGTATGGTCTATATGACGGGCTCTTGTATCTTCTGTTCCTTTAGCATTACCAAGTTGCATAATAAGATCTGCTTCGTAATTGAAAAATAAGTAAGATACAGAAGCTGCTCCACCTCTACCTTCTTGTGTGAATGCGCCAGTTGCCGCTTGCCATGCTTTGACAATAGGCAAAATACCGGTATGTTTCACTCTGCCTGGTCCAATGTTAGCACCAAGCCCTCTTATCGAAGTAGCCGAAATACCAATCCCACTTTTGTTAGCTGTCATCATCATAATAAACGCAGTAGCTAAAGATAAAGAATTTGTAGTATCTCCGCCGTCAATGAGGTTACAACTGATGAATCTTTTGAAAAGGGTTCTTAGACCGTTCATAACGGGTGTAGGTAAAGATGCTTCATGTGTTGACAACACCCTATATCCCTCTAGCACCCATTTGGTTCTTGTTTTTTGGTCGTACTTCGTAACGTAATCCGCAAAGATATACATCTGCATCAACATAAATATTGCTTGTGGTGTTTCTACTACCTTTCCGTCTTGTTTGATAAGGTATTTAGAAGCTAGTTGTTTCAACCCCGTGTAAGCGAAAGTGTCATCACGTTGGTATTTTATTTTAGAACCAAAGTAATCAATTTCTTCACGGGTGTAAGATTCAAGAATACTAGGGTCATACAACCCCAACTTGATATTCTTTTGGATTGACGCATAGAAGTCCATTGGCTCATAGCTGTCGCCAGCGTCTTTTCTTATTTGTTGGTTTAAAAGCCTAGCAGCGGCAAACTCATAATTAGGCGTTTCTTCTGAAATAAGTTCAGCAGCTGATGAAATCATTGCTTGTTGAATATCTCTTGTGGTTGTATTATTTTGGATGTTCAAGTTGGCGTTCATTTCTATTTGAGAAGCCGATACACCAGTAAGGTTTTCACACGCTTGGAGTGTTCGTTCTGTGATCTTCTCAGGGTTGAATTTTACTTTGTGTCCCTTGGATTTTATTACTTGTATTTCTTTCACTTTCGTCCTTAGTATTTCATTTTATCGTAATTGGTTGTTTCATCGTTATTTACACCACCACTGATGTAGTTCACAATTTCTGTTTCTTGCGGAAGTACCTCATTATCTGAAAAATCTATATAATGTTCCACCCAGGGTAGAGGGTTAGTTCCTCTGTTTTGGAACATAATCGGCAGCCCTAGGCTTCTTCTTCGTTTGTTGATAATAAACTCAAGGTATTGTTTGCTTATCTCAGCATTCAGACCTAGTATCGAACCTTGACTGAATGTATAGTCAATCCATGTACATTCTTCATCGTAGCAGTCCTGGAATAATTGATCTATTTCTGGTGTGAGTTCTTTGTAGATCTCCGTGAACCCTTCGTCTTCTTCTTTTTTCATAAGCTTCAGCATCATTTGGGTCAACTGTAAGTGAACATTCTCATCTCTACAAATCAATTTTAGGTTTTTACTTGTTCCTTCAACATATCCTTGTGACTTATTTAGTGCCCAAATAGTAGCAAAACCACTATAGAATCTTACGCCTTCTAGTAAGTTGATAACCATAACTAATCTAAGAACTGACTTTTTGAGACGTTTTATGAAATCTGGAGTTACCTGGAGGTTCTTGATTGTCTTGTATTGAAACTCAATAATCATTTCATACGCATCATCGTAGGGACCTGATATTTTCTTAGCTAGTTCCATAAGTTCAGGTATTTCAAAACTTTGGTCAAAGATTTCGCTTGGGTTGTTGTAAACACCCTTTAGGTTTTCTGTGTAAGTTTTTGAGTGTTTAGCCCCTTCGAAATATTCCCATGTAAGCATCGCATTCTCAAGCTCTGGTAAGGTACAAATTTGACCTAATGTCAAAAGAATGCCACGCCCTTGAAGGCTATCTAGGAAAATCAGTTTTTGGAGAACCTTAGTGTACATGAATTGCTCATGTGTTTTCATTTTGGTATTGAAATCGATGTAATCATCTTTTAGAGATACCTCATCAAATGTCCAATCGAATCCTTGCATTTTTGCGTTTCTATCATCGAAGAACTTGTATTTCAGTTGATCAAATCTTTGGGTGTTTTTACCGGACCCTAGAAACATTGGTTCTTTGGTGAAGTCAATGGGTTCTGAGTTGTATAAACTTGTGCTTTTATTATTCATTGTTTTCCTTTTTGTATTATAACATTTTAGTCTTATTTATTTCTTATAGTAAATACTGGATTATTAGTTTTTTTTGGTGTACTTCTTTGATCTGTATCATAAACTATATCCGCTTCTAAATAAGGAACTATGTCATGATTTGGTGTACAAACTACAATTCCTTTTAGGTTATGTTTTTTGATATACCGACTCAAAGAAATAGCTAATCCTTTGGCAGTGCTTCTGTCTAGATAACTTGTGAATTCATCAAATACTGCGTTATCTTTTAGAGATCTAGCTACTCTTGCTCTGTACTGTTGACCTGTCGAAAGCAAATTGTAAGGTAACAACCAAGCTGGTATAGAACTAAGACCAACCGCTAATAACTTTTCTTGTGCTTCCTCATAAGAATCAAAGTGAGAACAAACTGCTCTTTCGTCCCATTCTGGTTGATACTCTGTTCCATATTCCTTTAGCATAATACTCTTTCCAGATCCAGAAGACCCCACTATGCATAAAAGTTGAAAACCCTTGGTTATTTTTGGGTGTGGTTGAAACGTGATAGTGTCAGTTTGAATAGTAAATACTTCTTTTACTTTTTTAGTTATTTCGTCGTCTTGGATTTTGGTTAGAAGTCTAGCTGGTTCTTGGTGTTCTGGCATTTTCTTTCCTTTAGTTCTTTTAGTTTTTTTGGATCTCTTTTCTTTCTTCTGAGCTTTTTTAGTGGTCCTTTCACCATTTGAGAATCTAGTATATCTTCTTTATGTTTGATTTTCTCTTGGTGTAGTTCTTTTATTCTCTCTTTTTTTCTGTGTTGGTACAATACATTATTTTCCATAGCCTCCAAACTGGTGTCATTAGCCAAGAAATCAATGTGGATATCCAAGTGAGGCCTGGTGTTGTCATTGGTTGGTAGGTATTTGAACCTATACATTTTTTGTCCTGCTCTTAGGTTGTTACTGGAATTGTTTATCGCCGAGGCTTTTTCTGTTGTGATGTTTTGTTCTTTTTGGTTATTTGTTGATTCAACCCAGGAGGTTGATCTTGTCAGTCCATCTCCTAACCTTGGGTGGAATGTAACAATATAAGTAACAAAGTTTTTCTGGAGGTAGTATTCTGAAATTCCGTTGAGTATACGAGTAGAGTAACCTAAGCCTTGATATTCTGGAAGAATAACAAACCTAGTTATTCTTTTTGCTGGAGTTTTTCCTATTTGCATAAGAACTCCAAGACACCCAACAAGAGTTTCTTGAATTGTTCCATTGTCTTCGATTAGTGCGTAAAATGTAAAAAAAGTACAAGCTCTAGGCAAGGTATGGTCCATATAATGATGACCTGAGAATATATCCCAAAGATGTTTTTCGTCTTTACGGACTACTATCTCTGCTTGTCTAATGTCTTGCATTTTCTTTCCTTTATACTCTTCTCGCTCCTGCGTAGTGACGTAGGTAGAACTTTTTTGATAACTTAGTTATGGTGACTTTTTTTGCTCCGCTTGAAGCGTGTATGAATTTACCACCACCAATGAAAATACCAACGTGGCTTATCGTTCTTCTTCGGTCTGTGTTTTTGAAAAAGACTAAATCACCAGGTCTTAGGTTCTTTTTGTCAACATGAACACCAGAAGATGCTTGTTCGTTTGCTGTTCTTGGAATCTTTTTTCCGTGGGCCTTTAGAACTCTCTGGGTAAATGCTGAACAGTCGATACCACGCTTAGTGGTTCCGCCGAACTTGTACTTGGTACCTAGATATTTTTTGGCGGTCCTGATAACACCTGATTTTTTTGAATGTTTTGATTTCGCTGATTGAACAGCTACCGCTTTAGTGTTCGGTTTGAACACTATGTCTTTCTGATTTGTTGCTTGTAAGCTCGATATTATGCTTACTAAAATTAGTGCTTTTAGTGCTTTACTTATCTTCATTCGTCTCCTTTGCCCGATATGGGTTAGAAGGTGTTATCTTTAGACGTAGTTTTTAGATGTAGTTTTTAGCTATTTTTTTAGCTAGTTTGAGTTTTGCTTTGTAGTCCATCTTGTTCCACTCTTTTTGAGCAGAAGAAGAAGCGTACATATCAAAATAATCAAGTGACATATCTGCTAAGTCTTGTTTGATGTTTTGAACCTCAGGTCCGATTGTTTGCATTGTTTGGTGAAGAGCGTCTTCGACCGACTCGTTTGTTTGGAATAGTTCTTTGAAATTCATTATTGTACCTTTTTTCTTTATTTATACTATGGTGTTTATGATTTCCAACCATCACTAGTAGAAATACCAGGCGACCCATAGATTTTTTGAAGTGTTTTGTTACACGCTACACATAGTTCTTCTGTGGATGCTTCACCCATTGGTTTAGAAACAGTGACCTCTTGGTCTTTCTTTGGGCACTTCTCATTGGTACATTTGTAATCGTAAAAGGCCATTAGCGTAAACCTAATGCATAACCGATGTCTGTTAGTATTTCTATTGCTTTGTAAAATTTCATGTCTATCCTTTTATTTTTTTGATTTTCCCAAATGGACTCTTCGGGGTCTTTGGTTTTGTCATTAGTTTTTCGTTTTCTTCTTCTTCTCTTTTCCACTTTGGAATTACCATTTTAGCTTTTGGGCGTTTAGCTTTGATTTTCTCATCTGCTATTTTCACACCGTACTTCATAACACCAGTCACCTGGTCATTATACGAAATAACTTTCAGTTTTACTTTTTGGTATCCATGTTGGATTTTATCTACTGGTAAGTTGTATTCTTTTACCCATAGGTGCCGTACAAAATACTGAGTACCTGGAATTCTTACCTCAGTTAGTAATCGTTTGTCTCCTTGATAGCCTAAGCTATTGGTAACAAACACTTCACAATTGATTATTTGACCTACATATGGTTTTAGTTCTTCTCTGTTACCATCAATTTCGGTAAGTTTATGTTTGTCAATTCTTTTATTCTCCCGCTTGAAGTATTTTTGTTTTGTCATTTGTTCTCCTTATATGTACTATTATAACATAATATACCTTAGAGCTTACTTAAACGACCTATCAATCATACCTGGAATATAACCATTGGGTATTATATCAGTATCATAAAATCGTCTTGTCTCTATTCCGTTGTTGTAAAACTTCCCGGAGTGTGGTGCTGGCATATTACCACCCAAATTCAAGGCGATGTTATGTTTATCTGCATATTTTTGTATAGTTTTGTCGTTGATTTTGAAATATTTTGCTAATTGGTGACGGTTGAATGTACGAGACATTCTTCTTAGTTCCGAAATATCTATTTTGTCATTGCCCTCTTTCCAAAAACATTTATCAAAGTGCCATCGTTTCATACTACTGGCACTTCTACTAACCAATAAACAATGAGGGCATTGAATCTCTTCTCGGTTGTCCCAAGCGTTTTTTAGGTTTGTTTTATGTTCTTCCGTAAATACTACCACTCTACCAGTCATTTTTTCGCTGTGGGTTATTCGCCACTTAGTATAATTCGATTCATAAATTCTGGAATTTATATATTGGCTATTCTTTGGTGTGAACCGTCTAAGTGCGCACTGCATCTGATATTTTTGGTGGCCTTCCAAAAATCGAACCAAACATGCATGAGCAACAAAATGTTCTCTGTTGGTAAGCAAAACAATATTTGATGGAACGTCCAGACCACCCATAGATTTGGGTATGATATGGTGACGTTGATATGTGTATTTTGGTTGGTTAGTTTTTGTTCTATTTTGGGTTCTGATATTGTTACAGATGGCAAAATAAATTTTATGGTATTTGTTTATTATCATACTTTATTGTAACATAATACTCTTAAAAAATTATTGACCAAACGCAGATTCTTTTTCTTCTTCTTCTTCCTCAGATGATACAATTTTGAACTGAACAACGTCGCCTTCTGATTCTTTTCCATCACCATTGGCGTCAAAAATTCTCCCTACAATATCAAAACTATGTCCATCTTGATGAACTGAATATGTTTTGGTATCGTTTGTGAGGTTAGGTTTGTGCTCAAATTTGAAGCCAAACTCGTCCTCTGGAAATTTGTTCTTTAGCCATTTTAGAGCAACTGGTACTAATTTTGTTTGATCAAATTCTTCACTTAGGTATTTTATAAATCGTTCCATGTTTATCCTTTATCCAAAGAATGCTTGGCCATCGTTATTGTTAGCGAGGTCATTCATCCAATTTAGTAATTTTGTTTTATTTTTTACTTTTCCAAGCACATAAGTAACGGCATTTTTTTTGCTTAGTTTACTATCTATACCCTTTTTCTTGAGCTCTGCTTGTATGTATTCAGCATCATCATGATAAGATATTGATAAATTAAACGGTATTTTTGCTTCTGTAAATAGTTCTTTGAAGTCCATGTTTATCCTTTTGTTTATTTATACTGGGTCGTTTGAGTAAGCTACTTGAATTTCGTCTAGTATGTCTTTCTTAGACAACAAGTAATGCCAGTCGCTGTGTTGTTTTATCTTCATTTGGTATTTGTAACCTTGCTTTTTTAGAATATTTGCGAATCTATCATAGAGTTTAGCCCTTGAAGGCTCACTACTAGCAGAAGCAAATGTTATGTAATCAGCTTTTTGAATTTTTTTGCCTTCTTTTGCTAGTATAGCAAAAACACTAGCGAATACCCTAAAGGCATCACCGGTGTGTGTAATAGACATTTTACCTTGTTCGTTTTCAAAGTTTATTTGAACATAATTATACTTTTGACCTCTTATTGTCTCGGAGTTGTGGTCTACAGTAACTAGGTAAAATACATCATCATCGGTTACAAATGACCACTGACTATATTTTCCTTTGTTATCATGTCTAATTGGGTATGGGTTGTCGAAGGCTTCGTTTTGAGTTTTTTGGTATTCTTTGAATCTCATATCTTTAGGTCCTTTAGGTCTCGTTTTGACATTACTCCAGCAAACGGGAGGTTGAGTTTATTCAATAAATGAGTAGTGACATTATCATCGTATTCGATACACCAAACATCCATAATTTCCCATCTGGTTAGGATAACTTCATTGTAATCCCATTCGGCTGCGTCGTTGATATACGCAATTAGAACTTTATAATGTTTATTCAACATATTTTCCATTTCTTGGAGATACGATTTATACAAAATAATTTTTTGTTTCCCAGGTAGGTTATCTATTGTCTGTTTTATCAAAGAAGAGTCACCATAAGCATCAACAAATATATCCGCTCTCTTAGCTACAGAATTCAAAACCCCTTGCACCAAGAATAATAATTTGTCTGCTTTGGCTCCAGCATATCCTTTTGGGTTTATGTCTAGCCATCTTCTGTCCCTAGTAGAAACTAAGGTCCAAATGTCAGTTTTTCCTTTTATGACCGTAGTTCCTTTTAGCATCATTAGTATATTTGGTTGACTTGGTAGTCTTAGTAATTCAGGTCCACCTTTAGTGAAACAAGAAATTTGTTTCTTTTTGTGCTGATTACTTGCTAGTTCTTTGAGATACTCAAAGTTTGTGACGTGATATGCCAGTTGATCCTTTTCTAAAAACCCCAAACGATCCATCATACCTGCGGCTAGAGGGATTGAACCCGAAGCTATAAGTTCAGAAATATTGTGTTTTGTGTACTCCAAAAGAATTTCTTGTTCTTCGTTTATTGTTTGTTTGAAATTCATGGTTTGTCCGCTATGATATAATCTGTATAATTTGTTTGTTTTCTAATTTTCAAAGACAACCCAAGTTTTTTAGCTAGTTGTTTTCCAATAAGATTATACAATTTCACTCTTGACGTCTCCGAATTATCAGCTTGAAACTGAATATTATTGAACTTCTTGACAAAACTTAGGTTATCAAAAATAACCTTCTTTACAGTAGCAAAAATCCTAAACGCGTTACCTTCACCCGTAAGAAAGTCAGCGTTGTCTAGACTAAAAATAATACCAACATACCACTCACTACGGTCACTTAGATGGATAATTAGTTTTTTATCCCCAACATCAGCTTTGAACATCAGTCCATCCTTTGATGGCATTTTCTTGAAAGCATAAGGTTGGTCGAAAGATTCATTGAATGATTTGAATTTAATCATATTATTCTCCATTACTTATTATAAAAAGTATATCATTCTTTTGATCATGTTCTTCCACTGATTTTAAACCCAGTTTTCTTTGGAGTTGCTTAGCTAGTGTTCTGTACAATTTTACTCTTGATTTATCGGTCTTATTTGCTTCAAATCTTATGTCTTTGTATTGATTTAGGTGTTTTAGATTTTTTATCATGGCATCTTTTACTGTAGCGAATATTCTAAATGCGTCACCTTTACCGGTGAGTTTTTCGCTATTGTCTACTTGAAATGTAATCTCAACGTAGGTTCTATAATCCCAAAAATAGATTTCAAGTTCTTTTTCGTTATCGTCCCCATAAGAAGCTAAAAAACGCAGAGAGCGTCCACGTTTTTCACTGACATAATCAAACGGATCATTGAATGCTTCATTGAACTCTGTGAACTTACTCATAATCGTGTTCCCCATTACTTATTATAAAAAGAATATTATGTATTTGATCTCTTTCTTGTACTTCTTTGAGACCCAGTTTTCTTTGGAGTTGCTTAGCTAGTGTTCTGTATAGTTTTACTCTTGATTTATCGGTCTTCTTAGCTTCAAATCTTATGTCTTTGTATTTATTTAGATAATCCAAGTTTTTCAACATGGCATCTTTTACTGTAGCGAAAATTCTAAATGCGTCACCTTTACCAGATAGCTTCTCACTGCTGTCCACTTCAAATGTAATTTCTACATGGGTTTCTTTATCCCAAAAATAAACCGCGAGTTCTTTTTCGCTATCGTCACCAAAATCGGCATAAAATTCTAGAACGTTATTACCTTTTCTTATGACATAATCAAACGGATCATTGAATGCTTCATTGAACTCTGTAAAGGTCATTATTTTACCCCTAGACCTATTCTTACTTTCTCGAATAAGTCCTGGGCTTCTTTTTTGTTTATAGCTTTAGGTAAGTCAGCGTAGAATTCTTCAAAGTTATTTTCTTTCGCTAGGTTTCGCATCCTTGTACCTGAGTAATTACCTATTCTAGATTTACCAGAAAAAGACACTACTTCAAGAACACAAGCTCCATCACTGAAGTCTTGTACTTGTTTTTTCATAGATTCAAAATCCTTGAGACGATCTGCTCCTACCATAAGAACTATTCTTGTGTAACCTTTAGCGATTAGGTCTTTAGCTATTTGTTGAGTATTTTTCAGTGAGGAATCATCTGAAACTCTTGTTGCTCTGTTGACAACTTTTCTCATGTAATAAATTTTGTCTTGTGTAGAAAGTGGATTTTTCTTAGCGTTCACCGACCAACTTGTGTATATGCATGAATCAGCTCTGCGTTTTTTACCTTCTTTTGTGACAGCGTTCCATAGGAATTCGTGTCCTTTTGTCATTGGGTTGAATCTCCCGAAGGTCCATACTATGGTTTTTTCGTTGTCTAAGTCTTGTAGGTGTTTTTTGAATCCCATGTTTATCCTTTTGTTATTTATAAATCTTGTTCTTACTGGAACTTAGGGTTAGCGAAGTTAGCCGCTGAGAATACAGATCTATTGATAAACTTCACACCTGAATCGTTTCCGCTGAGCACCCAACCTTCTGGATCTGATAGTCTAAAGGTACCATCTGCTTGTATGATGTATGGAGTCTCAGCTGTTTTTAGAGAGTTCAGTTTCTTTACAATGATATCTTTCATCTCTTGAATTTTATAATACCAAACAAATAAATAATAAAGCTCAGATGACATATCTTGTAAGGCTTTGACAATTTGAGCTTTTTGTGTTTTTATTTCTTGGAGTTTTCTATCTATAGTTGCTTGTGTTTTGAACTTTTTGGTAACACCAATCATTCTACCATCGTACTTGTTTATGATGTATTCAAATAAATTACCAATGATTTTACGATTCATTGTCGTGTTGTTTCTTACTTTAGTATTGATAAATGTCATTATTTCTTGCGAGACCTTAGTTCCAGCTATCTTGTCCAAGTTTTCAATCCCTTTTAGATTCAACTGATTCAATGCTCTTTTTAGATCTTTGAGGTCAGTTTCTAAAGTTGCTTTCTCTTGTGGATCCCATTTCAATGAG
>Ga0256844_10000005_pt1 | contig 126675 bp, 139 predicted proteins | sample MusselsmetaG_FD_189100 | JGI IMG/M metagenome (GOLD analysis project Ga0256844, IMG submission 189100) | Mussel associated microbial communities from hydrothermal vent at the East Pacific Rise, Pacific Ocean - Mussels | ecosystem: Host-associated > Mollusca > Shell > Unclassified ... | reverse complement strand
AGGCTATAAAAGAGAATAATTTAAGCCAAATAAGAGAGGAAATAGTAGCTTATATCTTGGTGTTTATGCAAAATATAAGCCATTTTTACGTAATTATTTTTTATAAGCAATATTTTTATAAAAAAGTTGAGTTTTAGAGAAAAATTAAGAGAAGTCGAGTGTGAAATTAGGGGTGTTTGGGACTAAGTTCACAGTCTCAATGTTTTGTTATCCTTATGGTATTTGTATATTAAAAGGTTACGTATAAGGTCTTTAAAGCTCTAACTCTTCAATATAATAAACTCTCCAGCCAACAACCTGAAACCCTTGTTCAACAATTGATTTTAAGTTACTAGTAGCTTCATGTCGTATACTTGCACCTATATTGAATATAATACCTTTTTGATTAAGCATTGTTTGCACTTCTTTCCCAATATCTTGCATGGAGTTACCATTTACTTTAATATCAAAGTACAGTAGCCCAATATCTGTAACAATACCTCTGTCATGTGTTTTAATGAACGTTTTGCATTCTTCAAACTCCACTCCCCTAGTTATATTATCTATAACAGATGAAGATAATCCATATTCACGATAATACCCATTAATAATAACTGTACGGTTATCAATGCTAGAATAAGCAGTTGTGAGTTTTACTTCAATATCTGAAAGATCGATTGTTGGAGCTATAGCTTTTATTGCTTTTAAGTCAGCTTGAACAGCAAGATTTACATCAATTGTTAGCTTTTCACTTTTTTCATATTTAAATTTATTAGATGAACCAGATTTAGGAACAATTTCTTTAATTCCAAAAGGAGAAGGACCTTTAGCACTACATGTAATAGGGTCTTTTCCTCTAGTATCTCCTCTTTTTTGAGTTTTTCCAACAATCTGCATAGCAACATTATGAGGGGATGTGTCGTCTGTTATATCAGGACTAATAGGGTCTTTAGTAAAAGACAATAAGTTTCCTGCAACTCCGTTTCCAGGTGTACAAGGATCTTTACCACAAACGATTTCATGATCAATTTCCTCATTCGGAAGAGGAATAGTAGTTGTACAACCAGCTAAGATAAGACCTAGTAGTATCGAAAGATTTTTCTTCATGTTTTGCCTTTTTGTATAGTTTAAATTAATGGATAACTATTTATTCAACGAACATTATATCCCAAACAACTCCAAATAACAAAATTAAATCCCATTGAAAATGTCCGTTAATTGTTTAAAAACATGACAAATTACAATAATTTAGCATTAGTGTAGATTTTTATGTTACTTTTCTTAAAAATAAAATGTCCTTTTTGCTCTGAAATTGTATTAAAAAGGACAAAGTGTAGAGTTAATTGTCAAAAAATCCATTAAAAGGACATTATGTCCCTTAAAATTTTGAGGTATATTAAGGTGCAGAAAAAGAACAGTTACAGCTACACCCCAGTGAATCAATCTTCACTTCTTACAACCTAAAACTAACACACTTATTTTTGTACATAACAAAGAGAGTACTTAACATCTGTCTCAAACCAGATTTTTAAACTTTTATTTTCAAATGGTGAGTCGATAACTGCACTAGCTTTCATTACACCAGCATCAAAAATATATTTCATTGGTAGTATAGTCATCCCTGATTTCATGCTCACTTTAACTATAAACAGACCAGTCTTTGGCTTGCCTTTCATGCGTTTATTTGGTTTGTAGTCCATGATTTCTGCTTTGATTACATTCTCAGGGTTATCATTGGCAATGAGTACTTTTGAACCTACAAAAATCTCACGAAAATTTGCACCACTTGGGGCTTTTGCTATGTACTTCACACCTTTTAAAGTGACGTCGTTATATCCAACTTTAAACTCACCCTGCTGAGCAAGTGTACATCCTCCACCATTTTTCCCCATCTCAGCAGAACTTGCCACTGATATGAGTAGCAGTATTGAAAATAGTATTTTAAACATGTGTAACCTTTATAATAATTTTACTTTTAAATTTAGTTCAATGAGTATATCGAGTATTAGATATAATCTTACTTATGAATCCTATACTCTTTTTTATCGCCTTTTTAGGTGTCTTTATCTTACTAAATATGTACATCTCTAAACGTCTTATAAAGAAACTAGACATCAACGATAGCAGTAAGAAATATCTTCATGTTTTTCTAGTTATCAACTTTTTTGGCATCATCGGCTATATGCTTGGACGCTACTACGTAGATATACCAAACTGGCTCTATTTTCTTTTTTCACTCCCTATAGGCATACTCTTTTTACTTTTTTGTACAGCTATTATTTATGATATATCCAGAGTTATTTTGTCTAAAACTCCCCTCTCTAGTTCAAGAAGAGTGTTTTTTAAAAAATCTTTAGATATTTCCTCTTTTATTTTTGCCTCCTCATTGAGTGCAAGAGCTATGTATGAAGCAAAATATGTAAAGCTTGAAAAAGTAGATGTAACTATCAAAAACTTACAAAAAGAGTATACACTAGTGCAACTCAGTGACATCCATATAGGTGGTTTGATTGATGCTGAGTTTATAAAAGAGATAGTTCAAAGAGTAAATGCACTTAGTCCTGACATAGTTGTTATTACAGGTGATTTGGTTGATATAGACATATCTAAGGCTGAAGCTCCACTTGATGCATTAAAGGCTTTAAAATCTACATATGGAACTTACTTTATAGTTGGAAATCACGAGTACTTTCATGGTATAGAGAAGATTATGAGCAAGGTTAAATCTTTAGGTATCAGAGTACTTGAAAATGAAAATGTATACATAGGTGAAGATGGCAGAGGTTTTAACTTAGCCGGCGTTTATGATGTCTTTGGATACAGAGCGAATCATCATCTGCCAGATTTATATCAGGCCCTAAAAAACAAAAAAGATGCACCAACTATACTTCTCGCACATCAACCCAAATATTTAGAAGAGGTTGGAGAAGGTGTGGACTTAGTTCTCAGTGGTCATACACATGGCGGACAACTCTATCCGTTTAAATTTTTAGTTAAGTTAGCTCAGCCATATATTAGTGGTCTCCACCAACATACAAAAGAGCTACAGATTTACGTAAATAAAGGCACAGGATTTTGGGGACCACCTATGAGATTAGGTGCAACTTCAGAGATAACAGAGATAACACTAAAAAAAGGATGAAAAATGAAAAACGAGTTTATGAAAGCGATGGATTTTAGACATGCGTGTAAGGTATTTGATGAGAGTAAAAAAATATCCGATGAAGATATAAAGTACATTCTAGAGATTGGAAGAAAATCCCCCTCTTCATTTGGTATGGAAGCATGGAAGTTTTTAGTTATAACAAACGAAGACCTCAAAGCCAAACTTCGTCCAGCATGTTGGAATCAAGCGCAAATTACTAGCTGCTCTCACTTAGTAGTTATTCTTGCAGGTATCGACTCTGTTAAACCTGAATCTGGACTACCAGAGAAAAGATTTGCACGACGTGAAATGCCACAAGAAAGACTTGATTTTTATTTAGGTCTCTATGCTAGTCATCTTAAACAAACTCTCAGCAGTGATGATAATATCTATGCTTGGACTTCAAAGCAGACATATATAGCAGCTGGCAATATGATGAGTGGGGCCGCGTTTATTGGTATAGATTCTTGTCCTATTGAGGGTTACAACAAAGCAGAAGTTGAAGAGATTTTAAAGCTAGACACTTCAAAGTATCAACTCTCTTTAGTTCTTCCTTTTGGTTACAGGATTAATGAACAATCATCTCAGCAAAGATTAGCTTTTAATGAAGTAGTTGAGTTTATAAAGTAGGTGCAATAAGCGCCTATTAACCATACTCTAGATATGATTATAAAAATTTAACTCTAAGATATTCAATGGCACTCATAGACCTACAAAACATCTCAAAACACTACTCAGCACAAAAGATTTTAACAGAAGTGAATTTTCACGTTGATGAGGGTGAAAGAATCGTTATTATCGGTAAAAATGGTAGTGGTAAATCTACTCTTATGAAGATAGTCAACGGTACACTTGAGGCTGATGGTGGAGATCGAATCACCAAACGCAACCTTGAAGTTAAGATGCTTGACCAGAGACCTAACTTCAAAGAGGGTCAGACTGTAAGAGAAGCTGTTGAAGATGGGCTTAGTGAACTTAATCACGCAAAGCAGAGGTATAATGAGCTCTCGCTACTCTTAGCAGATGACTTTGATAATAATAAACTCCTAGATGAACATGAACAACTCTCACGTTACATAGAACATCATAATGCTTGGAATTTAGATGATAAAATAGAGAGAATTATCCAACACTTTGATCTCAAACAGTATGAAAACAAACCGATAGTTCTACTAAGTGGTGGGGAACAACGTCGTGTTGCCCTCGCCTCACTTCTACTTCAAAAACCAGATATTTTACTTCTTGATGAACCTACCAATCACCTTGATGTTTATATGGTTGAGTTTTTAGAAGAGCTTATTTTAAAAGAGAAGTTTACACTTGTTTTTATCTCTCACGATAGATACTTTATAGATAGGATTGCAACAAAATCTATAGAGGTTGAAGATTGTGCTTTGAGAGAGTATAGCGGCGGTTATAGTGACTACTTGACACAAAAAGCAGAACATATACGAACACTTCAAAAACAGCATGATAATCTTCTTGATATACTCAAAAGAGAAAACGCTTGGTATGCAAGAGGTGTTCGTGCTAGACTTAAACGCAACGAAGGACGTAAAGAGCGTCTTATGAATCTACGTGAGGATGCAAAAAATAATCCTGCCAAGATTCGTAAGATGTCTGTTGAGCTTCAACGTGAGGCTAAACATTTTAATCGTGACAAAAGTATTAACAAACAAAAAATGCTTTTTGAAGTTGAAAACTTAGGTCTCACACTTGGAGATAAAGAGCTTCTCAAAAACTTTACAACTCGTATACTACAAAAAGATGTTATCGCTATAGTTGGACCAAATGGAAGTGGAAAATCAACACTATTAAGAGCACTTCTTGGTCGTATGGAACCAACAACTGGAAAGATTAAACGCGGTGACTTTAAGATAGGTTATTTTGATCAGCATCGTGAGCTTCTTGATGATGATAAAAATCTTATGGAAACTTTTTGTCCTCATGGTGGAGATAGAGTAAGTGTTCGGGGTAAAGATATGCATGTATATGGATATCTAAAAAACTTCCTTTTTCCAAGAGAATTTTTAGAGAAAAAGATAGGTATTTTAAGTGGTGGTGAAAAAAACCGTATTGCCCTTGCCCTACTCTTTACTAAAGATGTTGATATTTTAATCCTTGATGAGCCTACAAATGACTTAGATATTCCAACGATAAATATTTTAGAAGAGCAACTTACTAACTTCTCAGGTGCGGTTATCATAGTAAGTCATGATAGATATTTCGTAGATAAGATTGCTAAAAAGCTTTTTATATTTCAGCCAAATAAAGAGATAGAAGAATCACATCAGCAATATTCTGAGTACCTAGAACTTGAAAAAGAGTTAAAAGAGCTTGACGAAATGGAGAGTGCTGCTACTGTTGAAAAAGTAGTTGAAGTAAAAAAGGCAAAAAGTAAAACTTTAAAACTTACATTTAAAGAGAAAATAGCATTAGAAAAATTACCACTTGAAATAGAAGAACTTGAAGCAAAAATAGAAGAAAAAAACAGCTGTTTATCTGACCCTAAATGTTATGAAGAGATAGGTTTAACTGCTTTAGCCAAAGCATTAGCAGAGATAGAAGAACTTTACGAGCAAAAGATGGAAGAGTTGTTTTTAATAGAAGAGAAAGTAGAAGAGATAGAAAATAGTTAAAGTAGAGATAAACTCTACTTTACTACTTCTGACCTTCTTTAAGAGAATCAGCGATTAAAAATGCTAACTCTAGAGCTTGGTCTGCGTTTAGACGTGGATCACAGTGAGTATGGTAACGAGATGATAAATCCTCTTCAGTTACAGTAAAACTACCACCGATACACTCAGTTACATTCTTACCTGTCATCTCTAAGTGAACACCGCCACCAAAAGTACCTTCAGCACGATGCACTTGGAAGAACTCTTTCATCTCAGTAAGAATTGCATCTACCGGACGAGTTTTATAGTTGTTTGAAGACTTGATAGTATTTCCATGCATTGGGTCACAAGACCATACAACTTTAAGACCTTCTTTCTCAACAGCTTTGATAAGAGGAGGAAGACCATCACCAACTTTACCAGCCCCCATTCTAACAATTACATTTAGACGTCCAGCTTCATTTTCTGGATTAAGTGTTTGACACAGTTTTACTAAATCTTGAGGATCCATAGTAGGTCCAGCTTTAACACCAATAGGATTTTTAACGCCTCTTAAGTACTCAACGTGAGCACCATCAAGTTGACGAGTTCTATCACCTATCCAAAGCATATGAGCAGAAGTATCATACCACTCATCAGTAGTAGAATCTTTTCTAGTAAATGCTTCTTCATAAGGAAGTAATAGAGCTTCATGCGAAGTATAAAAATCAGTCTCTCTTAGAGTTCTGTAAGTTTTAGATGTAACACCACAAGCTTCCATGAATTTTAGAGAATTTTCAATATCTTCTGCAAGTTTCTCATATTTTTTACAAATCTCACCCTGATGAGTAAAATCAAGAGTCCATTTATGTACTTGATGTAAATCAGCTAAACCACCAGATGCAAACGCACGAAGTAAGTTTTGAGTAGCTGATGCTTGGTTATAAGCTTTTATCATACGCTCAGGGTCTGGGACACGAGCTTGGGCTGTGAACTCAGAACCGTTAATAATATCTCCACGATATGAAGCTAAAGTAACACCATCAAAAGTTTCACTGTCAGATGAACGTGGCTTAGCAAACTGTCCAGCCATGCGTCCAACTTTAACAACTGGAAGTCCACCTGCATAAGTCATAACAACTGCCATTTGCATCATGGCCTTGAAACTATCTCTTATATTATCAGCATGAAACTCAGAAAAACTCTCTGCGCAATCTCCACCTTGAAGTAAAAAAGCATTTCCATTAGCTACATTTGCTAACTGACTTTTAAGTGAACGAGCTTCACCTGCAAAAACAAGTGGTGGATAATTTTTTAGTTCTGCTAAAACTTTGTCAAGCGCAGCTTGATCTGGATAAGTCGGTTGTTGTAAAATTGGTTTTTCTCTCCAACTTGATGGACTCCAAGTACTCATAATTTTGACCTTATTATATATTTTTTCGGATTTTACCTAAAAATTCCTAAGATTCTCATGATAAAGGGCTATTTTTCTTCATATAAGCGCATAAAAGCTTTATTTATGCTTTTATCAGTATAATAACGAAATATTTTAGATGGAGTTGTTATGCAAAAATATGAACTTATTTCTCTTGCTAATGAAATGTGTAAAGAGCTGATTACGATCATAAACAATCAAGAACGGGCTTCTAAAGAACAACTAGCAAACTACCTGTTTGAATCTGCAGAACTCGTAATGAATATTAATGAAAAAGACATTAATTCTACAGAGTTTTCAGAAACACTTTTTCATAATGCATACAAAGAACTGACTAAAAAAAGTTTAGAATCTTATTCCCAAACAAATTCAAAAATAGAAAACTTAACAAATATGCATAAAGAAATTTTACTTAAATGCGAGGAAGAAGATATTAATCTACCTGAAGTACTAAATCAATTTGATGATATTCAGACACAAATGTCAGATGAAGTTAAAAAAGCAAATACAACTATCAAACATTTAAGTGAGCAAGTAGTGATGCTGGAGAGAAACTCAAATCTAGATGGACTTACAAAAGTTTACAACAGACGTGCTCTCTCAACTTATCTCAATGAGATTTGCTCAAAAGAAAAACTACCACATGATCTCTATGCGCTGGTTTTAGACATAGATGACTTTAAAAAGATAAATGATAGTCATGGTCACTTAGCAGGCGACAAAGTTCTTATTTTTATAGCAAATATTTTAAGAAAGACCCTAAGAGATGGAGATAAAGTATTTAGATACGGTGGTGAAGAGTTTGTAATCATACTTAATCGTCTTAATACTATGCAGTGTCAAAATATAACAAATAGGCTTATTGGATTAATAAGAAACAATAAACTTTTATACAAGAACGTTAGTCTAAGTGTAACTATGAGTATTGGTACAACAAAATTTATACAAGGTGATACTCCTGACACTCTAATATCTAGAGCGGATAAGGCACTTTATAAAGCAAAAGAGAGTGGAAAAGATCAAGTATATTCGGATATAACTGATGGAGTTTAACTATTTCGACCTTATTGTCACTGTAATAATTTTACTTTTAGGTTTAAAAGGAATTTTAAACGGTTTTTTCAAAGAAGTTTTTGGGCTTGTTGGAATTATAGGTGGTATATTTATAGCCTCACGTTTAGGTGATGGTGTTGGGCAATATTTAAGTGATTTAATCTTTAAGTTTGAAAATTCATCTGCAACAAGTTTTACTGGATTTATAGCTACTCTAGGATTTTTCTGGTTACTCATGATTGCTGTTGGTTACGCTTTTAAGAAACTAAGCCACATGAGTGGTCTTGGAGTATATGACAAAATACTGGGATTTGTTTTTGCTGCAAGTAAGTTTTTCTTAATTGCAGCAGTAATAGCTCACGCTGCATATAATATTAAAGCAGTAAAAGCGACTATAGATTCAACATTGGAGAACAGTATTATGTTTCCTATTCTTGTTTCAACTGGTTCAGTTATTATGAAACTTGACCCTGTTGAAATAACTAATGATATAAACGCAACTATTGATGCTGGAACTGAAACCATTATGTCAAAAGGTGCAGTGGTTATCAAAAAAAGTGCTGCTGAGGCAGTAAATGAGATAAAAAAAGAATTAAAGGAAAAAAACTAAATATGCCAAATATATCAACAAACTTTGAAACTAGAACAATAGAGTATGATGATCTTTTAAATGACTTTAAGCAACTCCTTAAAAACAACTCTCTAAAGTTTACTATACAAAGAGAAGTTATACTAGAAACTCTTTACAATTCAGATGAGCACTTAACTCCTGAAGCACTTCATCATCTTATACAAGAGAAGCAGCCAGACTTAAAAACAGGAATTGCAACTGTTTATAGAACTCTTGCTCTTCTTGAAGAGTCAAGTATGGTTACATCTCTCTCTTTTGGTGCACAAGGTAAGAAGTATGAACTAGGCGCAAAAGAGCATCATGACCATCTCATCTGTACAGAGTGTGGAACTATAACAGAATTTGTAGATGAAGAGATAGAAGCGAGACAACATCATATTACCAAAGAGTTAGGCTTTAAAATGAGTGATCACTCAATGCAAATTTACGGTATTTGTAAAAACTGTCAAACAAAGTAATTCTGGTTCGTAAAGAACCTAGCTTTAGCGACCACAACGGTCTAAGCGTAATAATGTGGGCTTTGCTCATATTATGTGACTAAATAATAAAAAGGAAAAATATTGGCTTTTGAAAATAAATTCGTTCAACAAAGAATAGAAAAAGCAGAATTACTACGTGCAGAGGGAATTAACCCTTACTCTAATGATTCTAAAAGAAATACAACAATTGAAAAATATGTTAATGTAAACTCAGATATAGAAGAAAAAGAGGATAAACGCGATGAAAATCGTCACTATACTGTTAGTGGTCGTATCAAGCTTTTTCGTATTATGGGCAAAGCTAGTTTCATTCAAATAGAAGATGAGAGTGGTGTTTTACAAATTTATGTAACTAGAGATAATCTTCCCGAAGGTTTTTACAACACTGTATTTAAAAAGCTTGTTGAAGTTGGAGATATCGTTGAGGTTTCAGGTTTTCCTTTTGTAACAGGTAAAGGTGAGTTATCGCTTCACTGTTCAGATTTCAAACTTTTAACCAAAGCTATTAGCCCACTTCCTGAAAAGTTTCACGGTGTAACTGACAAAGAAATTAGATATAGAAAACGTTACCTTGACCTTATCATGAATGCTGAAGTTAGAAAAACATTTCAAATACGCTCAAAAGTCATCTCACTTACAAGACGTTTCTTTGAAGACAAGGGATTTTTAGAAGTAGAAACTCCAATGATGCACCCTATCGCCGGTGGAGCAAATGCTAAACCATTTGTAACTCATCATAATGCTCTTGGCATAGACAGATTTTTAAGAATTGCTCCTGAGCTTTACTTAAAACGTCTTATCGTTGGTGGATTTGAAGCAGTTTTTGAAATCAATCGTAACTTTAGAAATGAAGGTATGGATGCAACTCACAATCCTGAGTTTACATCTATTGAGTTCTATTGGGCATATAAGACTTACAAAGATTTAATCGAAATTACCAAAGAGTATTTTCAATACCTTTTTGAGCATCTAAATCTTCCAACAATTTTACCTTATGGTGATATGGAAGTTGACTTTGAAAATTTTCAAGAGATTCCTTTAATAGAATCACTTACAACTATTGGTGGTGTTCCAGCAGAATCTTGCAATGACAAAGAGTCGATAATAGCTTATTTAAAATCTAAAAATATCACTATTAAACCAGGGATGAACTTAGGTCAACTTCAAGGTGAATTATTTGATGAGTTTGTTGAAGAAAAACTTATAGACCCTACTTTCATTACAGAGTATCCAGTTGAGATTTCACCACTAGCAAGAAGAAGTGATGAAAATCCAGCTATTACTGAGAGATTTGAGCTCTTTATTGCAGGACGTGAGATAGCGAATGCATTTAGTGAGTTAAATGATCCGATAGACCAATATGAAAGATTCAAAGGTCAAGGTGAAGCTAAAGATGCCGGTGATGATGAAGCACATGAGATGGATGAAGATTTCATTGATGCACTTAGCTATGGAATGGCTCCAACAGCAGGACAAGGAATAGGAATAGACAGACTTGTAATGCTTTTAACAAATGAGCATAGTATTAGAGATGTTTTACTGTTTCCAGCAATGAAACCTATACATAACGAAGAACAAAAGACAGAAGAAGAGTAATAACAGTATGAAATCTCCTCGCGGCTTTGCAAAAAACTACTTTACATTTTCATCTATGCTAGCGCATAGTGTAGTTCCAACTCTTGCAAGTCGTACAGCATCTTCAAAGCTCTATATAGAAAATAATATATCTTCACAAAGCAAAGAGCTTGATGAGTCTCCTCCAGATGAAATTTTAGAGACTCTTTGTGAGCTAAACTCTAAACCTTGCCAATGTAACTGTTTTTTCAGATTAAAAACAAAAATTGCACTCCTAATCAACCACTTTATTCCACGATGTCCTTTTTATACAGTACATTTTGCATTCCGCAGAACTGGTGTACATCCTCCTCTTTCTATATCTTAACAACTCATTAAAATTAAAAAAATAAAGATATACAAGGATATACCATGTCAAAGAATTATGTAGTAGGCTTTCCAAGAATTGGAGAACAGAGAGAATTAAAAAAAGTATTAGAGAGTTTTTGGGCTAAAAAAAGTTCTTTTAGTGAAGTAAAAAAAGTTGCAAGTGAGCTTAAAAAAAGACACTGGAACTATCAAAAAGATGCAAAAATTGATTTTATAAGTTCTAATGACTTCTCTCTTTATGATAATATGTTAGACACCTCTATAATGTTAAACGCAGTACCTTTAAGATTTAGTGAACTAAAAAATGAAGAGTTATATTTTTCAATGGCCAGAGGAAATAGTAGTTCTGTTGCTATGGAGATGACAAAGTGGTTCAATACTAATTATCATTACATCGTTCCTGAGTTATCTACTCAAGATAGTTACAAACTGAATGCTTCAAAAATTATAAATGAGTACAATGAAGCTAAAGAAATAGCTATTAAAACAAAAATAAACCTCATTGGTCCCATCACCTATCTTGGTCTATCAAAAAGAGTAGATGGAGGTGACACTTATGAATTTTTAGAAAAAATACTAGTAATTTATGAAGAGTTATTACAAGAGATTTCAAAACTAGATGAAAATATCACTCTTCAAATAGATGAACCAATCTTTGCAAAAGAGAATGATGTAAAAGTACTCAGTCTTATAAAACCAACTTACGATAGATTGGCAAAAGTTAGCTCAAACATAAATATAGTTGTGACAACTTACTTTGAACACTCAAATGAAGCAACAAATATTTTAGTTCATACTCCTATTTGGGGAATTGGGCTTGACTTTTTACATGGAGTAGAAAACTTCAAGCTCTTAGATACTATTTCCAATTCAGATAAACAGCTAATTGCTGGAATTGTTGATGGAAGAAACATCTGGAAAAATGATATAAAATCTACTACTAAACTTTTAGAAAAAATCGTAACAAAGATAGATAAAGAAAAAATCATAATATCATCGTCTTGCTCTTTACTTCACACACCTTTTACTATAGAGTATGAACAGAAGATGAATAGTGAAATCAAAAACTGGCTTAGTTATGCAAAAGAAAAACTACATGAGATTTCGCTTATCTCTAAAATATTTTTCAACGAGGAGTTAACTGCTCATGAGTTAATGCTAATAGAACAAAATGAAGAAGCAAATGATAGTAGAAAAACATCAACTATAATTCATAATAAAGATGTCCAAGAGAGAACAAAAAATATTACTAAAACTCAAAGAGATGGTAGATATGAAGATAGAATAAAACTTCAAAAAGCTCTTTTACAATATTCAGACTTAGCCACAACAACAATAGGGTCATTTCCTCAAACACAAGAGCTAAGACAAGCAAGAAGAGATTTTAAAAAATCAACTATTTCACAAGAAGATTATGAAGCAAAGATGAAAGCATACATAGATGAGTGTGTAAGTTTTCAAGAGGAGTGCGGATTAGATATTTTAGTTCATGGAGAACCTGAGAGAAATGATATGGTTGAGTACTTTGGTGAACAGCTTAAAGGATATGGTTTTTCTCAAAATGGATGGGTTCAGAGTTATGGAAGCAGATGTGTTAAACCACCTTTTATATATGGAGATATCTCTCGTCCAAAAGCTATGACAATTGAGTGGATTACTTACGCACAAAGTAAAACAGATAAAATAATGAAAGGAATGTTAACGGGTCCAGTGACAATACTGAACTGGTCATTTGTAAGAGATGATAAACCAAGAAGTGAAGTTTCACAACAGATTGCTCTTGCAATTAGTGACGAGATAGATGATTTACAAAACGCAGGTATTAAAATCATACAGGTTGATGAAGCAGCGTTTAAAGAGGGTTATCCACTAAGAACTCAAAAGATTAAAGAGTATGAAGAGTGGGCTGTCAGAGATTTTAAACTTTCGGTATCAACCGCATTTAAAGAGACTCAAATACATACTCATATGTGTTATAGTGAATTTAATGACATAATTAGGACTATTGAAGCTATGGATGCAGATGTCATTTCGATAGAAACTGCTAGAAGTGGAAATGAACTTCTTCAAATTTTTAAAGAAATTGGATATAAACAAGAGGTTGGACCTGGCGTTTATGACATTCATTCTCCCCGTATTCCAACGGTTGATGAGATAGTTACTCAGATAAGACTTTTACTTGAAGTTTTACCAAAAGAGCAACTTTGGATAAACCCTGATTGTGGACTTAAAACAAGAAAATGGGATGAAGTTAAACCAAGTTTAAAAAACATGGTTGAGGCAGTAAAAATTGTTAGAGACGGACTTAAGTAGTTCATCTGAAAAAAGATAAGAGATATTATTCAGTCATTTATTATGAATGATTGAGTATAATCGCCATATTATAACTATAAGAGGAATTTTATACCATGAGTTTTTTAAAAGAGTACGATAGTGAAATATTTGATTTATGTGAAAAAGAGTTAGAGCGTCAAACTGACCATTTAGAGATGATTGCATCTGAAAACTTTACACTTCCAGCAGTTATGGAAGCTATGGGTTCTGTATTTACAAATAAATATGCTGAGGGTTACCCTGGTAAACGTTACTACGGTGGTTGTGAATATGCTGATGGCGTTGAGCAGTTAGCAATTGACAGAGCTTGTAAACTTTTTGGATGTAACTATGCAAATGTACAACCTCACTCAGGAAGCCAAGCAAATGGTGCTGTTTACGCAGGTCTAATTAAAGCTGGCGATAAACTTCTTGGCATGGATTTAAGTCATGGTGGTCACCTTACTCATGGTTCAAAGCCAAGTTTTTCTGGTAAAAACTACCACTCATTCACTTATGGTGTTGAGCTTGATGGTCGTATCAACTATGAAAGAGTTATGGACATCGCTAAGATTGTTAAGCCTAAAATTATCGTTTGTGGTGCATCTGCTTACGCAAGAGAAATTGACTTCAAAAAATTCCGTGAAATCGCTGATGAAGTAGGAGCAATCCTTTTTGCTGATATTGCGCATATAGCAGGTCTTGTTGCTGCTGGTGAGCATCCTAGTCCATTCCCACATGCACATGTAGTAACAACAACTACACATAAAACTCTTGCAGGTCCAAGAGGTGGTATGATAATGACTAATGATGAAGATATCGCTAAGAAAATGAACTCAGCAATCTTCCCTGCTCTTCAAGGTGGACCACTTGTTCATGTTATCGCTGCAAAAGCTGTTGGTTTCAAATATAACCTTTCTCCTGAATGGAAAGAGTATGCTAAGCAAGTAAAAGCAAATGCTAAAGTTCTTGGTGAAGTGATGATAAAACGTGGTTACGACGTTGTATCTGGCGGAACTGATAACCACTTGGTCTTAGTATCTTTTGTAGGTACTGATATCTCTGGTAAAGCTGCAGATGCGGCTCTTGGTAATGCTGGTATCACTATTAACATGAATACTGTTCCAGGTGAAACTAGAAGTCCATTTGTTACTTCAGGTATCCGCGTTGGTTCTCCTGCCCTTACTTCTCGTGGCATGAAAGAAAAAGAATTTGAGCTAATTGCCAATAAAATGGCAGATGTTTTAGATGATATCAATAACACTGAACTTCAAGCATCTATTAAAGAAGAGTTAAAAGCTTTAGCTCAAAACTTTGTAATTTACAACCAACCAACTTACTAGAAAGGCATAAGTGCCGTGAGCTTTCTGCTTAAGAAAACTTAGCGTTAGCGTAGATGACGGAATTACTTCCGGTATCGTACTTAATAGATGGAAGGTTTCCTTTCATTTTATGAAAGAAAATTAAAGGACTATAGATGACTGCAATGGATCTTAAACTTATAAAAATGTTAAATGACCACTACTGGGAGAAGAAAGACACAGTAGTAGATAAACTTGTTTTTAAAGGTCGTACTTTTTATAATAAGTTTGAGAAGATAAACGCACCATTGAACCAGTCAGTAATAAACAAACATATCAAGGGTGAGATAACTGTAGCTCACTCTATTGTAAACTCTCGTGATAAAGTTGAAAATATTGTAATTGATTATAATGGTAGAGACCCAGAACGTTTTTATCACAAGGCACAACTATTGCTTCGTGAAGAGGGGTACATAAATTTTACAGCGTATAAGACTAAAACAGAGGGTCACCTTCATGTTTACATACATAAAGGTCATACAACTCTACAAGAGGCTATACAATTAGGTAAGATGATAAGCATGAAGCTTGCAGCAAAACAACCAAAGCAGTGGAGAATATTTCCAAACGCAGATATGCCCGACGAATATAACATTCTAACGCTACCATATGAAGTTTACGCGAAAGAGCGTGGTGCTTCTTGGTCGAAGCATATGTGAGACTCGTTAAGAAAACGTCAATTTCTTGACGTTTTTAGACTCGAATCAAGACTGATGTGCAAAGCACCAGTTGCGAAAGTGTCAAGCAATTTTAAACTATTCTAAACAGAAAGCCTATGTAAATAAGTTTTTTGCTATGATGGTTAAAATAAAATTTGAGGGAAGATTATGAACAATAAAAATGAACTTAACGATATTATATTAAATAAGGGTGGCTCAGCTAGCTCTAATAAAAAAATTATATTAGCTGTTGCGACTCTTGGTATTATTTTAATAATAGTGGTTATGCTCATGAATTCATTAAATTCAAATGGAACTGACAATCTCCCTCAAGCTGTACTTCCACCAGAACCGACAGCACAAGTTATTGAAGAGGATACTAATGAACCTCTTTTTGAGGAAGTTGAAGTAATTGAAGAAGAAAGTGATTCTGATGTGAATCTCGATGCAATCGCTCAAAAGCTAAAAGAAGAGAGTATGCAAGAAGAGGAAGTTATTGTTGTAGCTCCTAAACCTGTAAAAAAAATAGCTCCAAAGAAAGTAACACCTAAAAAAGTTATAGCACCAGTTACTAAAAGTACATCTGGTATCAAAAACTATATTCAAGTTGGTTCTTTTTCAAAATATCAACCAAATAAAAAGTTTTTAAAATCTATCACTAATTTAGGTTTTGATTATAAATTCCATAAGATTACTAAAAACTCTAAAACATTTACAAAAGTTCTTGTTGGACCATTTAGCACTTTAAAGGCTGCAAAAGATGCGAGAAGAGTTCTACGTGCTAAAGTTGAGCCAGGCGCTTTCTTAGTTAAACTATAAACGCGTAAGGTTCACTTTGATATATTCTAAACAATTCACACTAGACCAACTCGCACCTATTGCAGTGTACTCAAAGCTAAAAGCTCTTTTTAAAGGTGAGATAACTTACCTTTTTGAGAGTGCCGGTCAAACTGAAGGTAACTATAGCATCATTGTTATTGGAGCGAGAGAAAGACTTCAGTATATGAATAATAAAACAATATATACTGATGAAAATGGTATGAAGTATATTAAAGAAGTCAACCCTTTTACATTTTTAAAACAATCCTATAAAGATATAGATACAAGTGAATACAAAAAAGCCACAAGAGAGTTAAATGTAGGCTACGTAGATGGTTTTATAGGTTATATCGGTTACGATATGGTAAAAGTATTTGAGCCTAAACTTGGTTCAAGTATGGATAACTTAGAGGATGAGTTAAACACTCCTGACTTAGATTTAATTTTACCAAAAATGGTTTTAGTTTACTCTCATAAAAATCATAAAATCACTCTTATATCTACACTTGAAGAGTATCAAGAGCAATTCCAAAAAGTACATGATGATTTAAAAGGCTCATATACTTATAAGCATAGAGTTCATAATATTGGTGATGATAAAGGTAGTTTTGCACACTCCAAAGAGAAATTCTTTGAGATGATTGATAGATCTAAAGAAATGATAAAAAGTGGTGATGTTTTTCAAATCCTTATGACAAACCGTTTTACTAGAAATATCAAAGTTGACCCTTTTAGTTTTTACCGTCTTTTACGCACAAAAAATCCATCTCCATATATGTTTTTAATGGAGTATGAGGATTTCAGTATAGTTGGTTCTTCTCCTGAAGTTATGGTTAGACTTACGGATGGAGAACTTCTTCTTCGCCCAATTGCAGGAACTCGTAAACGCGGTCAGACAAAAGAGTTAGACAAAGAACTTGAACTTGAGTTATTAGCAGATAAAAAAGAGTTAGCTGAACATTTAATGCTTATAGACTTAGGTCGTAATGATATTGGTCGAGTTGCAAAAACTGGAACTGTAAAAGTTGAAGATATGATGCATATAGAACGATTCTCTCATGTTATGCATATTGTATCCGATGTCGTAGCTGAACTAGATGATGATAAAGATATGTTTGACCTGTTTATGGCAACATTTACAGCGGGAACAATGACAGGTGCACCAAAAATTCGTGCTATGGAGCTTATAGCTGAGTATGAAGGTCTTAAACGCGGCTTTTATAGTGGAAGTATAGGTTACTTTGGTTTTGATGGAAATATGGATAGTGCTATTACGATTAGAACTGCTATGGTTAAAGAAGACAAAGTAATCCTTCAAGCTGGAGCTGGGATAGTTGCTGATTCAGTAAAAGAGTCAGAGTACCAAGAAGTTGTAAATAAACTAGGTGCTCTTATTCACTCACTTGAAGATTTAGATAAAAACTAATGCAACTGTTCTCTATCTTTGGTGACCCTGTATCACACTCTCGTTCACCTCTCATGCACAACTGCGTTTTTAAAAATCTAAACTATGATGCTTGCTATACAAGAACTCACCTACTCGATGGAAGTAAACTCAAAGAAACTTTTTTCTCTCTTGGACTTAGCGGAGCAAATGTAACAGTTCCACATAAAGAGGCAGCTTACAATGCTTGTGATGAGATACGTGGTTTTGCTTCAAAAGTTGGAGTTGTAAACACACTGATAAACGAAAATGGAAAACTTATAGGCTACAACACAGATGCTGATGGATTTATGTTTGCTATTGAAGAGTTTGGAGATGTTAAAGAGATTCTAATCTTGGGTGCTGGTGGAACTGCTAAAGCTTTAGCCGCAAGATTTTTACAAGATGGCATAAAGGTTAGTGTAATCAACAGAAGTGAAGGCAGACTTTCATACTTTAAAGAGATTGGCTGTGAGTGTTTTAACTGGGATAGTTTTAAAGCTAAAAAGTATGACTTAGTTGTAAATACAACAAGTGCCGGACTAAAAGATGAAGAGTTACCTGCCCCCAAAAATATTATAGAGAGTGTTTTAGAGCATACATCTTTTGTAGCTGATGCTATTTATGGAAAATTAACACCCTTTTTACAGTTAGCAAAAGAGAAAAATATTACCTTTAAAGATGGAGCTGATATGCTTTTAGGTCAAGGTGTTTTAGCGAATGAGCTATTTGTAAATGGTAAGCTAAAAAAAGAGGCTATCAAAAAAGAGATGCAAAAAAGTTTTACAATTTAAGTAAGTGTATCCCTAATCTGCTTAGGTATATAATACCGAAACTGCTTAGGAGATATAAATGATTTTATTTTGCCCCTACCTCCTTCAATATCTGCCCAGGAATCTATATCTAATTCCATAGCTACTATTCCAAGTGTTGGTAATTTCATAAAATTCTCATCTTGGAAATTTTTTATAAGTTCAGTAAAAGAGGGATTATGTCCTACAATAAATATAGTATCGTATTTATCTTCTTGTAGAGATAAGACATTTACAATCATTTCTGCCTTAGTAAGGTAAAGCTCATCCATATATTCTATTGGACCATCATATTTCATTTGCTCTGCCAATCCATCTGCTGTTAACTGAGTTCTCAATGATGCACTAGAGAGAATTAAATCAGGTTTAATATTTTGCAATGCTAAATATGAACCCATAGTTTTTAAATCACTTAAACCACGTTTTTTTAAACCACGTTCAAAATCATTTAACTCTCCAACACTCCAGTCAGATTTAGCATGTCTAATAAAATATAAAGTTTTAATAATCTCTCCCTCATCTTTGCCTTATTGTAAAAATAATATCACATTATACCATTAAGATTCTAATTTTATTAATTTACATCATAATTACATAAGATAAATTTCACAAATATAGGCTAATATAGGTAGAACAGTATCTAGAAGGCCCTTTTTTGGATATAATTACTGCATAACAATATGAAATGGATTAAACTGTAAAATATGATAAAAAAAGTGGATATAAAAAAAGAATTATCTGAAGAGGAGTTCAAAAATATTCTTATAGAGTGTGAACATAAGTTCAAACTAGTAAACAATATTTTAGAAATTGCTCGTGGATGTGAAGAAAAAACGCGAGAGATAACACCGGCAAAAGATGCCTTTGTATTAATTGCAAGACCAGATACTCAAGAGTTTGAAATTGTTACACAAAATAAAACAATACCAATGAATCTTAAAATTGAAAGTATTTTATCTGAGTGCTACACAACAAAACAGCCTCTTATTGTTAATGATGCTACTAGAAGCTTTTTATACTCTAAAAAAGTTGATAACTTCTTCAATCTTGAAGTAAAAGATTTACTACTAATACCAGTGATTGATGATAGCAAAGATAAAAATGTATTAGCCATTGTATGGGCAGCTATTCCAGCTGGCAGTTGGAATCAGTTTACACAAAAAGATCTCAATTATATGACAAGATTTTATGTTTTTATTAAAAGGTTTCTTCATAAAAAAGAGTTGATTACCAATGAAATAACAGAAGGTGAAGACTTTTTAGATTATATTGATGCTTATGAAAATCTAACGGCAAAAACACAGCGTGAACAGGAGTATTTCTCAAGTATTATTCATGACATTAGAACTCCAATGAATGCTGTTATGGGATTTCTAGAGCTACTCCATTTACGAGAGGACGATAAAGATAAAAAAGAGTATCTTGAGATTGCTCTTAAGAGTGGTGAGACAATGGTCGCATTAATAAATGATGCCCTTGATATCTCTAAAATGAGTAGTGGTAAGATGAGTATAGAGAAAATTGAATTTTCTCCATTAGATGAACTTAGTAGTGTTGCAAAACTCTTTTTCAACAGTGCAAAAGAGAAAAATATTAATTTAAGAGCATATTATGATCCAAATTTTCCACAATTAGTCTATTCCGATTTTCATAGAATCAAGCAAATTATGAATAATCTGTTAAGTAATGCTATTAAATTTACACCCAAAGAGGGAGAAATTTTTCTAGACCTCCTGTATGACAAAGAACGTGATGGACTTACAGTCAGCGTAAAAGACACAGGTATAGGTATTGCTAAAGATATGCAAAAAAATATATTTACGCCCTATACACAAGAGAAGAGTTCAACTTCTAGAGAGTATGGTGGAACAGGACTAGGTTTAAGTATTGCCCAACAGCTCTCTATACTCTTAGGTGGAAAACTAGAATTAGAGAGTGAAGAAGGGGAAGGAAGTAGGTTCTTTTTTACAATTCCGTGCCATACAAAAAGTAGCACTTTACCTATTATTGATAAACAAAAACTCAAAGATATCTCCCTCCAACTTTTCACTTCAGATAAAGATTATGTAATGAGTGTAACAAAACGTTACTTTGAACACTTTGGTTTAGATATAAAATATATTCAAAACAAAACATCTTTCAAAAATTTAATAAATGAAAATTTTAATATTTTTATTATTTCTAGAGATGATTCAACCCAACATGAAAAAGAGCTTCAAGATTTACTCAAACAAGGAAAATCTGTGCTTATAGTTGGTAATGGCTATTTACATGAAGGATATCACTGGTTTGAAGGAAATGTTAGAAGAATAAATGCACCAATATTTCCCCATGAACTTTATGATTCTATTCTAGAACTTGTAAATATTGATAGTCAAAATAGTAATATTAAAACGTTAAAGATTGATAAAAATAGACTCAAAGATAAACAGGTTCTTGTAGTGGATGATAATTTTATTAATTTAAAATTTATGAATGAGGTTTTTAAAACAATGAATATAAAAGCAACATTAGCTCAAACAGCAAACGAGGGCATGCAAAAAGCTAGTAGTACAAACTTTGATATAATTTTTATGGATGAAAATATGCCCGTAATGCAGGGAAGTGAAGTTATAAGTAATATACGAAAAATGGAAAAAGAAGAAAAGAGAAAATCTTCCGTAATCATCAGCCTAACCGGAGATGCTAACAGAGATACAAAAGAGATAATTTTAGAAGCTGGTGCAAATGATATACTCACAAAACCAGTACATATTCAAAAATTAAAAGAGGCAATTATACAATATCTATAATTACCTCTCATATAAACTAAGCTAACATCTCCACTGCTTTTGGAAGAGTCTTTTTAAGAGCCATTTTTCCAAGAGCCACATTTCCATCAGACTGAAAAACTGCAAACATATGAAGGTGTACTCTTGACTCCTCTCCTGAACATCCCATTAAAATTACTGCTTTTTCTGTATGTATTTCCATTATCTCGGTTGCCCCAAGTTTAAGATTTTTTGAAATTTTATGAGAATCTCTAAAGACATCATTAAATGTTGCGGACGTCTCTTCTAAATTTCCAGACAACCTCGCTGCATCACATACCAAACACTCACCCGTATAATTATTTATTGCTCCACCTAAATACCCTTTAACTGACGACAATCCTTCCATAATACTTTCATCCATTATCTCTCCTTTTTTTTAAAATTTAATCTGGGGTAAGTTTACTACTTTTAAAATTAAAAGTCAAATTATTTTTTTAAATTATTTTTTATCTAGAGAAACTAAATCCAAGTGAAAATTTTGTTACTTGATTATTGTAGTCAATCAAACTTTCACCATAACCGCTAAATACTTTTGCATAGAAGTAAGTACCATTGACTAAAGGATAGGAGTATGTTGCCTCTATCGCTCCTATTCTAGTATTTAAGTTACCTCTTCCCATAAGCGTGAACATATTCTCTCCCCAAAAATATGTAAATTTTAACCTTGTATATCCAAGGTAGTCCATGATATCTGGATTATCACTTTTCTCTTTCTTCTCTATTGGCGGCGTCCATACTTTAAACTCCGTAATGAATGTTTTATGTTGAAAGATGAAATTAAGATATAAGTTATCAATCCCTCTTGAGCGATTATCTGGATCTTCATAAGCATAAGTATATTGAGCTGTATCATGTGTCTGTCCCTGTCCATTTGATAGATGAGCATATGCAAAAGTAATAGAGCGTAGATTAAAAGCTGTTGAGGGGTCTGATATTGGAAAGACTACAAACATCTCTGGATTATAATTTGTTTCCCTAAAAGGAGATGAATTTTCATATATCTGCCAAAATGATTTTTGAGAGTAAGAGAGGTAATACTTTTCACCTAGACCAAAAAGATTATTTCCTATATTTATTTTCAAACTTACTTGCAACTCTGCTTCTATATCTCCATACTCATCACTTGCTGGATATTCTCTATACTGTTGCTCCGTATATCCAAAAGGCAAAAGATAATTAACATAATGCGGTTCTAATCCAAATCTACCCTGAAGCCAATCATCCATAGACTTTTTAGCCTTAATATCTTCAATCTCCAGCTCAACTTTTTCTAACTCTACAGCAGCAGCCTGCAATATCGATATATTTATATTCAATAGTAATACTATAAAAATTATCTTTTTCATTTAAACCCTAACCCTATCTTCCAGTGCTCTTGTCAGTGACAAAAGATCAATATTTTCTAAACTAACACCCGTTGGTACACCTTGAGCAATCTTTGAAAAATTGATATCAAAATCACTCAACTTATCTTCTATATAAAGAATAACTGCATCATTGGCAATAGAAGGAGTCAAAGCAAAAAGTACTTCACTCACGCCTGCTTCAACAATGCTTTCTAGATGAGAAACAGTCAACTCATCAAGAGATTCCAGTACAAAATATTTTCCATCAAAAAGAGCATTCTCTTCAAGTAGTAAAATATCTTTTGCATTTTCAACTATACAAAGAAAAGTATCATCACGTCTCTCATCACAGCAGACATAACACAACTCATCTTCACTCATCCCGCCACACGTCCTACACTTCTTTAGACTTCCGAGCGCATCCTCAATAGCGTGAGATATTTTTATTCCGACATAACTGTCATTCATTACCATATGGTAAGCTAATCTTGTTGCTGATTTTTTGCCAACTGTTGGCAGTTCTTGTAGAGCATCAACAAGCCTGTTAAATTTTTCTAATGAATGATTCATATCTTACTTTTCACCTTATCTTTTGGAATAAGTATCCAAAGTTTTAGTGGTGCTTTTAACTCACCTGCTATCTCTCCTGCACTCTTGCCAAAACCTAAAAACATATCAGCTCTGACACTGCCTTTTATAGCTCCACCAGTATCTTGAGCGAAAGCCATTCTTTTATATGAATTTTCAGCACCTACATAGACCATACTTCCCAGTGGTATGTATCTTCTATCTACTGCTATTGAACGTAATGGACTAAGTACAACACCTAGTGAACCTGTCGCGGCTCTATCTCTTTTTTCAAAGAATACTACAGAGGTGTTGTGATTTAACACTTCATCAACTCTTGTAGGATTTATCATAAACCACTCTCTTATGCTCTGTAGTGAAATATCCTCTTTTGAGATTTCACCACTTTGAACTAAATATTTACCTATTGATTTATATTTGTGTCCATTTTGATTAGCAAAACCTATAAAAATAGTCTCTCCACTATCGAGTGTAACTCTTCCTGAGCCCTGAACCTCTAAAAAGAACTTATCAATTTTAGAATCACAATAGCATATTACCTCTGCGTTTATATCTACACTGTTTAGCTCAGCTCTTGAGTAGTAAGGAACTAATCTATTTCCAGCCAACCTACCACGAAGTCTATAGTTTTTTAAGTCCGGATAAATAGAACTTAAATCAACTGTTACTAAATCTTTTGGCGTTTCATAAATTGGATATTTATATATTTCATTTTTTACTAGAGAACCTCTCAGCTCCGGCTCATAGTAGCCCGTTAAAATACTCTCTATATTCTTATCTGAACTCTGAATCATATATGGAGTAAAATTATTTTCTATAAACTTTTTAGTATCATGGTACACAATACCTTTAGCCTTTTCACATAGGTTTCCATATATCTTTTGAGATTTTTTTGCCTGACAATTCCAAATAAAAGAATCTAGAACCTCATCATAATTTTCACTCTCCCAATTTGGAAGGTTTGAATAAGTACTCTCTCTAAGTTGTGTTTGAGGGAGTGTGTCAAATAGTACTTTGGGCTCTTTTGAACAGCCTAAAAAAAAGACAAGGGATATAAAAATAAATAAGAGTTGTTTCATAAAAAGATTATACTGATATTAAATTAAAAACGATATAATTCGCAAAATTATTTAATATGTGTGGAATATAATGGAAGATTTAAGTTACTATGAAATTTTAGAAGTATCACAAACTGCGGATAAAACAACTATCAAAAAAGCATATAGAGCGATGGCTAAAAAGTACCATCCTGATAAAAATGCAGGTGATGCAGATGCAGAACATAAGTTCAAACTTTGTAATGAAGCATACCAGTGCCTAAGTGATGAAAAACAAAAAGGCATTTATGACCGTTACGGAAAAGAAGGTCTTCAGGGTATGGGTGGCGGTGGTCGTCGTTCTTCTGGTGGATTTGATGACTTAGGTTCTATGTTTGAAGATATGTTTAGTGGTTTTAGCGGTGGCTCACGTCGTCGCCAAAATCCGGCAGATATGGAAAAATATCCACTTGATATGAATGTTGATATGTACATTAGTTTTCATGAGGCTATCTTTGGCTGTGAAAAAGAGATAGAATTTACTTATAAAAAATCTTGTAAAGATTGTAAAGGGACTGGTGCTAAAAACAGTAAACTCTCTACATGTAAAGATTGTCAAGGTCAAGGTCAAGTTTATATGAAACAGGGCTTTATGACTTTCTCTCAAACATGTCCAACATGTCAAGGAACTGGTAGTGCAGCAACTGACAAATGTAAAAGCTGTCATGGTGCAGGTTATGATGAAGTAAGAGAAACAGTAACCGTAAAGATTCCAGCAGGTATTGACTCAGACAACCGTTTAAGAGTTTCAGGGAAAGGTAACATCGGTAAACGCGGCAGTCGTGGTGATTTATATGTTACTTTCACAGTTAAGCCCGATAAACACTTTCAAAGAGATGGTAATGATGTTTATATCGCTATTCCAGTATTTTTTACTCAGGCAGTGGCAGGTGATACTTTAACTATTCCATCACTTACAGGTGAGTTAGAGCTTAAACTTGATGTTGGAACGCGTGATAAACAGCACTTTACATTTAGAGGTGAAGGTATCCAAGATGTTCATGGTCATGGTAAAGGTGATTTAATTGCTCAAGTAGATATAACGTACCCTAAGAAGCTCAATGATGAACAGCAAGAGTTGCTAAATCAACTACAAGGTTCATTTGGAATTGAAGAATCAAAACCTCATGAAACTGTTTTAGATTCGGCAATAGATACTATGAAAAGCTGGTTTAAGTAAAGAACACATAATTGGGCTTATTTTTAACTTTTTAACTATATACTTACACCATAGATATAAAAATAGAGGTTCAAATGAATAGACAAACCCTAAAAACTAAACTTTCAACCCTTGCACTCTCTATGTTTAGAAAAGATTTTTTTGGAATTTATCACGGTTCATTATCTGCAAAAACTGAATCAAATCGTTTTATTATAAATACTAAAGAAGCAATCTTTGATGCTATTGATGAAACAAATTTAATAGAACTCTATTTCAAAAAAGATTACCGATGGAATCAAGCAAGTATAGACTCTAAAATTCACCATAGTATTTACTCTCAAATCTCTGAAGCAAAATTTATCTGTTTTAGTATGCCTCCATTTACAACAGCCTACTCACTTAAGCATAATATTATCTCTCCAAAAGATTACTTTGGACATAAAGAGATAGGTTCTATAGAGATATTTGATCCTAAGCAGTTTGATGACTGGTATGATAGAGCTGAAAGTGAAATTGCTTACTATTTTCAGACAAATAAAACCAATATAATGGTTATACGTGGTTACGGTGTTTACACTTACAACAGAGACTTACATGAAATGGCAAAACAGCTTGCAGTTTTAGAAAAAAGCTGTAGATTGCTAATGATTGAAAACTCTGAAGATAATTTTACATTTGATTAAAAAGAGTAGCTATACAAAAGGAAAGATATAAGATGGCTTTTATACAAGTAGATGAGATGGACTTTGATGAAGTTCTAAATGCAGAGTTCGACAGAGGACAAATTGTGATACTCAAATTTGGTTCAGAATATTGTGATGCCTGTATGGCACTAGAGTTTGAGCTTGAAGAAATTGATGATAAATATGAAAATATATCTGTACTAGAGATAGATTGTGGTGAATCAGAAGAGTTAGCGCAAAAATATGCTATTACTCAAGTTCCAACAATGATAATATATGAAAATAAGAACTCAACTCTTTGGCATAAAGAGGGTGTTGTTTTGGCTGCTGATATTGAAAATATAATAGGCTTTAATTAAATAGCTACTGTTTTTTTATATTAACATATAATTAAGAGTTAATACAATACAATTGATATATGAAAGTCATACTATTTGTTTTAATACTTTTCTCTTTTTCAGGTGCTGAAAATATAAATACACTTTTGAAGGACTATAAAGATTATGTCGAGATTTACGAGGGCTTCCCCTCTTTTGACTTTGGAAAATAAAATGACAAGAGAGACTTTGACTTCTAATCCAACAAAATATAATTATGCTAAAGCTATATATCCTGCCTTTATAGAGGATTTTGACATGTATAATGAACTGAATATAGGCACTCTTGTTATTCCAACAATTGAGCAACGTTTTATGCTTAGAATGGAGTACCTATTTTGAAAACTCTACATTTACTACTAATACTTATGTTACTTTCTTCCTTATATGCTAATGATATTGATTCTCTTTTAAGCGACTATGCTCAAGAGTCCGAGCTCTCTAATAAAACAAAAAATGAAAGTGCCGGACATTTGATAGTTTACACTCGTGATGATTTGGAGCGTATGCAAGTTGAGTCCTTAAAAGACATCTTAAAATCACTACGTCTATTTGCTTACACTGAAAATCGAATGGGACAGCCTGACATCTTAAATCAAGACCCAATTAACTACTATTCAAGCAGTGTGAGAGTTTATTTAAATGAGACTGAACTTATTACAGGAATTAGTGGAAGTGGTCTATTGCTTTTTGGTGATATGGAAATAGACTTTATAGACCATGTCGAAATCTATCAAGGTTTTCCATCTTTTGACTTCGGAATAGAACCTGCCACTACTGTCATTCGTCTCTACTCAAAATCTGCCAAACATGATGAAGGTGGACGTGTAAAAGCAACCCTCTCTACAAATGGTGCTAATAAACAAAATGTTTACTACACAAATAAAGAGAATGGCATTTCTTATTTTATTTATGCTAATCATACTGATAATATCAAAGACACCTATCAATATGATGGAGAAACACTAAAGCGTGATACAGAGACTAATCGTTTTTATGGTTCTTTAGAAACCGAAAATCACTCTCTTGAGTTTCATGTTATGAACTCTAAAGGAGATGCTTTTTTAGGTTTTATTCCTTTCGTTACACCAAATAGTACTTACCAGGAACATACATTTATAAATATAGCTACTAATTCTAAATTTATGAATGACTCACTTTTATTAAATTTTTCATACGTAAAAACTGATGAGCAATATTTATTTAAATATGATTCTCCAACCCCACTTACTCCATTCACCTCTTATAACAAATATATAGATGAAAATGTTTTTACTACTTCTCTTAAAAAAATATTTACTATGGATAATCATGATATAACGGTAGGTGGGCAATTTAGGTATAAAAATTTTGACATGAGCAAACGATATTTGGATGGTTCGCTTAGTAATCCAAACCAAAATTATGATGCTGAAAATATTTACTCAATATTTTCACAAGATACAATTAGTATAAATGACAACAGTCTAATTAGCTTATCGATTATGGATCAAGAGTTTGACCGAAATAATAATATGAATAATCAAAACACTCTACAACTAAGGTTTGGATATATTTATACAAACAATGAGTGGATTTCTAAAACTTTTATCTCTTCTCAAGAGTTTGCTACTGAACCCTATATGCTGATGAAAAATAAAAATTTAGAAGCTACAACATATAAATCTGTTTTGCAAGAAGTGAGTTACCAAACTCCTCAAACATTTTCTAAAATAATCTTAGGATTTGGGACAAGTGATAAGATGATTGTGCTTGACGGTAGTGCACATATAGTTAATAGTGAAAAAGAAGTTCCACTCTATACGGCTATAGCAGAGTTCACATATCACTTCAGTGAAAAAGACAAACTAGAACTTCAAGTTAATTATTGGTTTATAGAGTCACCACTAGACACTGTTAATGATAACATTGAACATATCAGCTATGTAGCAAGAATGCTAAATAGTACTTCTGATTTTGATATATTTAATGAGCTTATTTTACATACAGGCTATGCAGGTGTTAATGATGGTTTTGATTATACTGCTGGTATTAAATATCATATAAACAAAGATTTTTACGTTAATATCAAAGGTGAAAATATTTTTGATACTGCGCTAGAGACAGATTACTATCATATAGACTTTGCGCCACCTAGCACTTTTAGTAAGGATAAAATTACTATTCCCACAATTGAGCGTCGCTTTACTCTAGGAGTGGAGTATTTATTTTGATTAAACTACTCCTTACATTTTTACTCATTACTACTATTTATGCTAGCGACAATCAAAAAGCTTCAGACATTTTCAATCTTCTTGTTAAAGAGATTACTAAAAAAGTATCTCCAAATGTTTATCTTTTTAAAGGAAACAGCTCAGTAAAACAATACCCAGGCAGCTTAAATATAGTTACTATGTGTGATAAAGCAGATTTAATTATTCTCTCAACAACACAAGATATACCAAAGAAGTGTTTAGAAAAAATTCTCTTTGGAACACGATACTCACATCTTAAAAATCCTAATGTCGTAGGGGCTTTCTTCTGGCAAAAAGGACGTCCAAATATTCTTTTTTATGAAGAACGTCTAAAGAAGAACTCTATTAAACTTAATCCAAGTTTTGATAAGTACATCGAGAACTAATGAATAGATCTCTTAAAATGGGCAAAAACTTTGTTATTTTTGTTCTAATTTTACCGTTAATGACACTCCTATCCATCTTTATTTTTAATGAATATATTGAAACAAAAAAAATAGTTTTTAATATACTTGAAGAACATCTTATTGATCAAAAAACATCTCTTTTAAAAAACTTTTCTGAACATTTAAATCAAGAATTTAGGGAAAATATTCAAGAAAATATAAGCTATAATCCTGATTTATATAAACATTATGAAGATGAACTCTCTTTACTTCAAGATCCTGAAATAAAATATCTTTATCTTTTATATAAAGATGAAAAGAATAAATTTCGCTACCTTCTAGACACAACAAAAAACATTGATGACAAAGCAGAATTTAACCAAAAGTTTGACCCTCAAACTGACATTTGGGATAGTGCATATAGTAGTAAAAAACCTCAAGTAAAGAAACAGACTAATTTACAAACTTTATGGATTACTATAGCATATCCAATAGTGATTAAAAATGATGTTATTGCAGTTATTGGAGCTGACTTCACTTACGATGTCTATGATAAAATTATTGAGACACTTGAGCCAATGGAAAAAATCTACATTTATGTTGCTATTTTCATGATTATAATGCTGATAGTAGCTTATATATTAATTTATCTCTATTATATAAATCGTAAAAAAAGTTTTATTGATCCACTTACAAAAATTTACAATCGCCAATATCTTAATGAATATCTAAAGACAAGTTCACTAGAGAAATATCAATTGATGATGATTGACCTCGACCACTTTAAACAGATTAATGATAACTATGGACATGATGTTGGAGATAAGGTTCTCATAAGTATTGTTAATCAGATAAAAAATAGCATTCGCAAAGAGGATATACTTGTTCGTTTTGGGGGAGAAGAGTTTTTAGTTTTAATCCACAAACAGAGCTTAGAAACTTGTCTCACTATTGCTGAGCGTATAAGAAACGCAGTAATGTCACATAAGATAAAAGCAGTTAATAAACATATACTCATGACCATATCTATTGGAATAAACCCTTTTCCATTTTACGCTAAAAACTTTGATGAAGCGGTAAAAATTGCTGATGAACAACTCTATCATGCAAAAACTTCTGGTCGCAACTGTATTAAAGTTTCAAAAGAAGTAAACAAAATTCAGTCTCAAACTTCTAAACGTATAGGTGATGTGAAGTCTGCAATAGATGAAAACCGAATACTCTGTGCTTATCAACCAATAGTATCAAGCGAAACAGGACAAATATTAAAATATGAAATGCTACTGCGTTTACTCGATACTAATGGTTCTATAGTCTCACCACTCGAATTTTTACCAGCTATTAGACATACAAACGTTTACATTAATATAACGAAAATTGTTATAGATTTTGCAATTAAAACTCTCAAAGAGCATGATTTTGAATTAAGCATGAATCTTGATCTGCAAGATATTTTAAATAATGACATTATGAATCTACTCAAAGATGGGTTTTCAGACAAGCCTGAACTTGCAAAACGTTTGACCATTGAAATTCTTGAACACGAAGAGATTACAAATTTTGCTATTATAAAAAAACATATTGATATCTTAAAAGGGTTGGGTTTTAAGATAGCTCTTGATGATTTTGGAAGTGGGTATGCAAACTTTCAATACCTAATACACCTCAATATAGATGTATTAAAGATAGATGGTAGTCTCATCCGAGATATAGACACAAACAAGAACTCTTTTCATATTGTAGAAACCATTGGTGATTTTGCTAAAAAAATGAATATAAAAACGGTAGCTGAGCAAATTGAAACCGTAGAAGAGTTAAAAAGACTTAAATCACTAAATATAGATTATTTTCAGGGCTACCTACTCGGAAAACCAGAGTTTAGCTTCTGATTTTTTAATACAACTCTTTTTTTATAACTCTAAGATCGCGTTAAACGCAGTCGCCATCATCTTGTCTATCTCTGCGTTTGTAATAATATAGGGAGGCATAAAGTAGATTACACTTCCAAGCGGTCGAAGAAGCACCCCATTCTTGAGTCCATAACTATAAACCTTGAGACCTATTCTCTCTTGGCTAGAGTATCCTTTTAAATCAATCGCACATATCATTCCTGTTTGTCTAATCGATTCTACATTTTCTAACTCTAAGAACTTCTGTAATTTTTCACCCATATACTCAGATATGACTCTATTTTTCTCAATAATATCATCATTTTCAAAGATATCAAGAGTTGCGTTTGCCGCAGCACAAGCAAGTGCATTTCCAGTATAAGAGTGGGAGTGTAAAAATGCTTTGTGCTCACTATAATCACAATAAAACTTTGCATATATATTATTCGTAGTCAGAACTACTGAAAGAGGTAGATAACCACCCGTTAGACCCTTTGAAAGAACAATAAAGTCTGGTGTAATACCTGCTTTAGAACAAGCAAACAACTCACCAGTTCTACCAAATCCAACCATAACTTCATCAGCTATAAGATGAACATCATACTTATCACATATTTCACGGACAAGAACTAGATAAGATTCATGATACATATGCATAGAACCGGCACCTTGAATCAGCGGTTCTAAAATAATGGCACTAATCTCATGAGATTTCTCTTTACATAATTCTTCAAACTCTTTTGCCGCACTCATGGCTGCGTTTATACTCATATCTTTTGGTACTGGCGTTTGGATTGTTTTAAGTAGCAGCGGCTCATACGTATCTTTATAAAGTTCAACATCACCGACACTCAAAGCTCCAATTGTCTCACCATGATAAGAATTACTCAAAGATACAAATGTAGATTTATTTTTCTTTCCATCATTTAAGTGAGCATGGTAACTCATCTTTAGAGCAACTTCAACAGCAGATGAGCCATTATCAGAGTAAAAACACTTTTCCAAACCATCTGGAGTCAACTTCACTAAACGTTCTGAGAGTCTTACTACCTGCTCATGAGTGAAACCTGCAAGTATTACATGTTCTAAAGTATCAAGTTGCTCTTTAATCTTCTCATTTATATACTTGTTTGTATGCCCAAACATATTTACCCACCACGAACTTATGGCATCTATATAACGATTCCCTTCAAAATCTTCAAGGTAAATGCCATGAGCTTTTTTGATTGGTATAAGTGGTAGAGTTTCATGGTCTTTCATCTGAGTACATGGATGCCAAAGTACATCTAAGTCTCTATTTTTTAATTCTTTATTTGTCATAACGAAATTATAGCTTTACATCCCCTCTTTATCAAGCTTTAATACGAATTTACCTAAAATAACAAAAAATATAACACTTAAGGTTTTTACTCAATGATTACATGGATGCAGAGACATAAAAAATATCTAATTATTACTATTTGGATTTCAACTATTGCGTTTGTTGGCGCTGGTTTTGTTGGCTGGGGTCAATATAGCTACGGAGACAAGGCTGGTGCGGTTGCTAAAGTTGGAAACGTAGAAATTACTATGGGTGAACTACAAAAAGGTTACTCTCGTCTGTACTCTCAGTACAACAAAATGTTTCAAGGTAACTTTGATGAAGAAAAAGCAAAACAGTTTGGTCTTCAAAAACAAGCACTGCAACAGTTAACACAGCAAGCTCTTATTTTAAATCTTGCAGACTCTTATGACTTAGAAATAAGTGACTCAGAGCTTTTAACTGAACTAAAAGCACAAGAAGCATTTTTTGATAACGGTGTTTTTAATAAAGATATATACAAAGAAGTACTCTCACGTAACAACCTAAGTATGAAAGAGTATGAAGCTGATGTGAAAAATTCTCTACTAATTCAAAAAACACTTGGTTTACTTCCAGTTCAAGCATCAACAAATGAATCGAGTATTTTAAACACTATCATGCAAATATCTGATAAAGTGAACTATAAAGTACTGAGTGAAAAAGATATAGTAATTGATACTTCAGATACTGCAGTTAAACCTTTTTGGGAGACTACATCACAAAAGTTTATGACAGAAGTTAGTTATGAAGTAAACTATGTCAAACAAGAGAAAGTATCTCAATCTTACGAAGAAGCTAAAATCTCTAAATATTATCAGGAAAATAAAACTCACTTCAAAGATAGCGAAGGTAAAATACTCTCTTTAGAAAATGCTAAAGATGCAGTAGTTACTGAATTAAATGCTAAAGCTACAAAGGACAAAGCATTAAGAACATATATAGCTTACAAAAAAGGTAAGTTAGGAGATGATGCTTTAATCCAAAACGCAACTATCTCTACAAACAAAAATCCGTTTAATCCTGAGGCACTAGATAAGATTTCTAAACTTTCTCCTACTTCTCCATACATGAAACCTGTAATGGTAAATGATGAGTACTATACATTTAAATTAGTAAAAGTCAACCCATCTCAGGCAAAAACATTTGAAGCTGCTAAAACTGAAGTTTTATTTCTTTATACGCAACAAGCAAAAAAATCTAAACTACTTGAGTTAGCAAACTCTTCTGTTAAATCATTCATAGGAAAAACAACTGACTTCATTACATCTATGAATGTTAATGATATAGATAGTCTTGCAGCAGAAGAAGCAGGAGAATTTTTACAAAAACTATTTATTAGTAAAGAAAAAAGATCGTTTATAGTATTAAATAGTGGAAAAATCATTCTTTATGATATTTTGGAACAAAAATTGCTTGATAATTCAAATAGTGACCAAAGTAATTTGATAATGAAATTAAAAAGTACAATGTTTAACGAAGGTCTAATAAAAAACCTTCAAAACAAGTACAAAACTGAGATATTTATTCAAGGACTCTAAATTGAGTAGAACTGTTTTAGCCATTGATATAGGCTCAACAAAGATATGTGCAATAATAGCTCAGATAGGTGATGATAACTCCATTGCTATTACTGGTGCTGGAACTACAAAAGCACAAGGTCTCAAAAAGGGAAGCATTACTAACATAGAGCTTGCCTCAAGAAGTATTAAAACTGCTGTTGAAGATGCTAAACGTGTCTCTGGCTGTGATGTAAAAACTGCTATTGTGTCTATCTCTGGTGCTTACACAAAAAGTTTAAACTCAAACGGGATTGTAAATATTCAATCTAAAGAGATTAGTTTTAAAGAGATTGAACGTGTTATGCATACTTCTTTATATAATGCAAATATTCCAAATGAGTATGAAGTTCTTCATGCACTTCCATTTAACTTTAAAGTCGATGATCAAGACTTTATAGAAGACCCGCTAGGAATGAATGCTTCAAGACTTGAGGTTGAAACACATATAATTACAACTCAAAAGTCAAATCTTAACAATCTCAAAAAAGCAGTTAATGGTGCTGGTGTTGAAGTTGAAAATGTTGTTTTAGCTGGTTATGCTTCTTCTATAGCAACTCTAAACTCTGATGAAAAAGAGTTAGGTGTAGCAGTAATTGATATGGGTGGGAACACTTGTAACATCAGCATCCACTCTGGTAATTCAATCAGATATAACGATTTTTTAGGTGTTGGTTCAAACCATGTCACAAGTGACCTATCTATGGCTCTTCATACTCCTTTAAATGTTGCAGACAATGTAAAACTTACATATGGTTCACTTCTTACTCCGAGTAATGATCTGATTGAACTTCCTATAATTGGTGACGAAAGTACAACTCATGAGGTTTCACTAGAAGTTGTTCATAATGTAATCTTCGCAAGAGTTGAAGAGACACTTATGATTTTAGCTCAGTTTATTGAAAACAGTGGGCTAAAAGAACAGATGGGTGCAGGTGTTGTACTTACTGGTGGATTTTCTAAGATGGAAGGTATCAGAGACTTAGCTATCGCAACATTTGGTTCAGTACCAGTACGTTTAGCTCGTCCTATAGAGATGGATGGACTTTTTGATAATCTAAGAGACCCTGAATATTCTAGTGCAATTGGTTTAGTAATATACTCAAGCACTCCATATACAGCTTATGAGATAGATGTAAATAAAAGAGTAAGACATACAAATGAAACACCTACTGCAGATAGTAGTGTAAATTTTAAAAGTGCTATAGATATTCCAGTTGCACCTTCAGAAGAAGTGGAAGCAAAAATGGTAAATTTAGAAGTATCTAAAAAAGAGAAAAAGAGTGATGAAGCTAGTTCTTTTAGCAAATTTTGGAACTGGGCTACCCAGTTATTTTAAAGGAGTGAGATAATGGAACCATTTTTAGTTGAAGAGTCAAACAGTGTAACAGGTGCAAGAATCATCGCAGTTGGCGTTGGTGGCGGTGGTGGTAACATGATTGGTCATATGATCAAAGAGGGTGTTACCGGTATTGAGATGATGCTGATAAACACAGATGCACAAGTTCTAAGTGAAACAAGTGCAGCTTCTAAGATTCAAATAGGTACAAAGCTTACAAAAGGTCTTGGTGCAGGTATGAAACCATCTATTGGAAAAGACTCTGCACTAGAGAACTATGATGAGATTAGAAGTGCTCTAGAGGGTGCTGACATAGTATTTATCTCCGCTGGTCTTGGTGGTGGAACTGGTACTGGTGCGGCTCCTGTAGTTGCTCAGATAGCTAAAGAAGTTGGTGCATTAACTATCTCTATAGTTACAAAACCTTTTATGTTTGAAGGTCGTAAACGTCTTAAGCTTGCTGAAGCTGGCTTAGAAGAACTTAAAAAAGAGAGTGACTCTATCGTAGTTATTCCTAATGATAAGCTTCTTTCGATCATTGATAGAAAACTAGGTCTTAGAGAAAGTTTCAAAATAGTAGATAGTGTTTTAGCTCAAGCTGTTAGTGGTACATCTGGTGTAATTCTTTCAAGTGGAGAGAATGACATCAATCTTGACTTCGCCGATTTACAAACTGTAATGAGTCATAGAGGTATGGCACTTATGGGTGTTGGTGAACATGAAGGTGAAAACGCAGCATATGAAGCTATCAAAGCAGCTATTGAGTCTCCTTTACTTGACAACATGTCGATAAATGGTGCTATGGGTGTTTTAGTTCACTTTAGTATGCATCCTGACTTTCCAATGATGGAACTTGCAGAAGCTATGGAAGTAGTTCATGATAGTGCCCATGATGATGCTGAAGTTATCTGGGGAACATCAACTAATGAAGATATCGCTGAAAACTATGTCAAAATCACTATCGTTGCTACTGGTTTTGAAAAAGAACTTACCAATAATGAAGATTTTGTAAGTGAAACACCAGCTCCTCCAAGAGCTAAAGTTCGTCCTCGCCTAGTTGTTGGTGGTGAACTTGATGGTGATTATTTAGATATTCCAGCATATATGAGACAACAACAAGACTAAAACTTGCACTCTTTTGAAAAAATCATGAAGTCCAAATCACTCCTTGGACTTCGTGAAACTTCCACTCTAAAAGAAATCAAAAACAAATACAAAAACCTTATGAAAAAATGGCATCCGGATAAACATAAAAATGACCAAGATAAAGCCACAAAAATGAGCATGCAGATAAATGAAGCATATGAAGTGATTTTAGAGTATTGTAACTCCTACGAGTACTCTTTTGATGAAGAGGCAATAAAGAAGACGTCATACTCCCCTTCTGAGTGGTGGCATGATAAGTTTGGTGATAGATAGTTCTTCAAATTAACTTCTTGATTCACATCATCTGAAACTCTCTTTTTTAATGTATAATATTGCTTAAATTAATAAAAGCGAATAAAATGAAAAAAATCACTCTACTACTTCTAGTACTAAGTATTTCTCTATTTTCATCAGAAATTAAAACAAGAACAGGTGAGTTTCCAGCCAAAGAGATGAAGAAACAAAATTTAGAGATTGCTAAATTAACAGCTGCATCACTCTCAAAAGATTTACCTACAATAATTGATAATTATACAACACTGACAAAAGTTATAAATGAGAATACTACTCTTGTTTGGACTTTTGAAATAAATACAGGTGCAAAAAGTGATGCAACTGTAAAAGCCGAAGATCATACAAGAATGCAAAAAGCCGTAACCGAAGGAATTTGTCAATCTGCTAGTAAATTCTTAAAAGCAGGAATAAATACATCATATATCTATGTAAGTGCAAAAACAAAAACCAAGCTTTTCAGATTTGATATCTCTCAAAAAGATTGCGTAGGCATCTAATTTGTCTATTAAAGAGAGTATTACTTCAATAGACTTTTTCTCTTCATTAAATGAAGAACAGATAGATATACTTAGCTCTATTTCAGCCCTGCATTCATACTCAAAAGAGTACATAATACATTATGAAAAAAAAAAGAATGATAATTTACTTTTTTTAACGAGTGGCTTAGCCAAAGCCTATAAAATAGATAAACATGATAATGAGATATTTTTATACTATATATATAAGAGCTCCCTACTCTCTGAAATATCAGATATAAATTCTAATACTCTACTCTCTTTCTCAAATATTGAAATAGTTGAAGATTCTACTATACTCAGTATAAACTACAAAAAATTCAATGAATTTTTTTTAAAGAAAAACCTACTCTGTCTAGAATTTGCAAGTGAGGTCATAAAACGTTCACAACAACTTCAAAACCTTATTAACAGGGAGTTTATCTTTGACTCAGTAGCAAAGGTTGCTATGATGATATCTTCTGATTTAGATATGTTTAACAAGCTTAAGCGTCACGATATTGCACTGATTTTACACATACAACCAGCGACACTATCTAGAGTTTTAAATAGATTAAAACGTAACAAAATAATTGATATAATGCAGGGAAAGGTTACAATTATAAACTCTTTTACGTTAGAAAAAATTTATAAGGACTAAGGGACTTAAAATGAATAAAATAAAAATAGTAGGTGCCTTGGTTTTCACACTCTCTATATCTGTAGCCATCTTATTTAACTATGTAAATGAACAGAATAAAATTAGTACTACTCTCTTGGACACAATAAACAAACAAAAGGCTTTTACTCAAGAGATTGCTAAAAATATATTTTATATTTATAAAAATAAAAATGCTTCTACTGTTCAACTTGACCAATCAATTAAAAGTTTCATCTCAAATATGAATAGTAGAGATACAAAATTAGAAAAAATTAATTCAACTGCTATAAAAACGCAGAGTGATAAAATTTTACTTTTATGGAATAACTTTTATTTAGAAGTACAGAAGTTTAGAGATTTAAATAAAACTACAGCACTCTATTCAGATATTCTTTTAGAAAAACATGTCAATAATATCTATAACATAAATTTAGATTTAGTTGTTGAATTTAATAAGCTTATCACCATTCATAAGACAGAGTTACAAAACAAGCTAACAAACTACAAAAATATAGAATATTTACTTTTTTTTCTTTTAGTGATGCTACTAATATACCTTTTTACACAAATTAAAGTCATACTTAGTTTCGTACAAAAATTTTTAATTACTTCTAAAAAAATTATTTCTAATTCTAGTGTTAAAGAGTTGAAACCGATCGAGGAGGAGACTACTTCCTCAAATACAAGTATTATTGATGCTACAGATAATTTCAATTTTTTAGTAAAGAAGATAAATAGTTCAGTTAAACATTCGAGTCTCTCAATAGAACACTCTTACAAATCACTCGAATCACTCGAATCAAGTATAGAAGATTTGATAGAGCTTTTATATATAATGGAAAATGATAAAATCATTGATAAAGAGTTAACAAAAAAAGAGGATGCTATTATTCAATCATTAGAAGAATTAACAACTTCAACACAGCGATTAAAAGAATTAAAGATCGATTTAGATAATCTTACTTCTCTTCAAAGTAACACTTAATCTTAATAAATACAATTAATTATATAATTTGACCTTAGTCAAATTATCACCTCTCTAAATACTATAATATAACGTATCATTTGAGTGTTATACACACTCAAAAGAATATTAAGGAGAAGATTATGAGCAAAACATTTAGTAAACTTACTTCACTTATTGTAGGTACTACACTAGCTGCAACAGTTGCATCTGCTGCAGGTGGTGAACTACAAAAAGTAATGAAGGCAAGAGGCTTAAGTGAAAATGACATTATCCGTGCTGCTAAAACCTATCTGCCATCTGGTGGAAGAAATGAGTTTTTAGTATTTAGTTCTGGTGGACAATCTGGACAAATAATTGTTTACGGTGTTCCATCTATGAAAATATTAAAATATATCGCAGTATTTACACCTGAGCCATGGCAAGGGTATGGATTTGATGAAGATTCACTAAAAGTATTACGTCAAGGTAATATCCGTGGTCGTGAAATAAATTGGGGAGATACTCACCACCCTGCTCTTTCTGAGAAAGATGGTAAGTATGACGGTAAATGGTTAATTATCAATGATAAGGCTAATCCTCGTTTAGCTGTTATAGATTTACATGACTTTGAAACGAAACAGATTGTTGCTAATCCAGTTTTCAAATCAGCTCATGGTGGTGCTTTCTTTACTCAAAACAGTGATTATATCATTGAAGCTGCACAGTATGCTGCACCATTTGATAATAACTATCACCCAATTGATGAGTACAAAGAGACATACCGTGGTGGTGTGACTATGTGGAAATTTGATTCTAAAATTGGTCGTATTAAAGCAGAAGATTCTTTTACTATAGAGATGCCTCCATATATGCAAGATTTAAGTGATGCTGGTAAGAATGCTTCAGATGGTTGGGGTTTTACTAACTCATTTAATACTGAAATGTACACAGGTGGAATCGAAGTTGGTATGCCACCAAACGAAGCTGGTATGTCAAGAAATGATACTGACTTCCTACATGTATATAACTGGAAAAAATTAGCTAAATTAGCTCAAAATAAGAAAAATGTAAAAGTTGTAAATGGTCATAGAATTATTCCTATGAGTGTTGCAGTTGCAAACAATGCCCTTTTCTTAATTCCTGAACCTAAATCACCTCACGGTGTTGATGTTTCTCCTGATGGTGAGTACATTACAGTTTGTGGTAAACTAGATACTCACGCTTCTGTTTATAAATGGAGCAAAATCAAAAAGCTTATCAAAAGCAAAAAATTTGTTGGTAAAGATCCATATGGTATTCCTATCTTAGATATGAAATCATCTCTGCACGGACAAGTTGAACTAGGTCTTGGGCCATTACATAATCAGTACTCTAACGTAGATGGTGAAATTTACACTTCACTTTATGTTGATTCTCAGATTGTTAAATGGAATTATAAAACTCTGAAAGTTTTAGACAAAGAAAATGTTCACTACAACGTTGGACACCTTTGTGGTATGGAAGGAAAATCTGCTGATCCTCAAGGTAAGTATATTATCTCTCTTAACAAACTAGTAATTGACAGATTTGACAATGTTGGTCCACTTCACCCACAAAATCACCAGTTGATTGATATTAGTGGTAAAACAATGGATCTTCTTTATGATATGCCAATTCCTTTAGGTGAACCTCACCAAGCTGTTGCTATTAGAGTTGGAAAATTACATCCAGCAGTAAGATACCCAATGGGTACTAACTCTAAAACTGGTAAACAACATAAGGGTAAAACTCTTGCAGGTCAAGAAAAAATTGTAAGAGATGGTAAAAATGTAACTGTTTATGGAACTATGGTTAGATCTCATATCAATCCTGAACGTATTACTGTTAACAAAGGTGATGTTGTAACTATGCACTTTACAAACCTTGAGCGTGCTCAAGATGAGACTCATGGCTTTACAGTTGACAATTATGATGTACACATGTCATTAGAGCCAGGTGAAACTTCAACTATTAAATTTACTGCAGATATTGAGGGTGTTTTTCCTTACTACTGTACAGAATTCTGTTCTGCACTTCACTTAGAGATGATGGGTTACCTAATGGTTAAAGATCCTAACAAAAAATATGTTAGTGCTCAAAAACTAAAAATGAAAACTATGTCTAAAACTGAGTTAATGGCTGAATACAAAAAAACTGTTGCGGTAAATGATGCTACAGATGCTGTAATCCAATCAGTTGTTAAATTCTTAAAAGATAACAAATTTGGTGAGCATAAAGTTGTTGCTGACCTTGTAACTGATGCATTTGATCAATATGGTCAAATTCCTGCACAGAAAAAACTAGCAGATGCTGCATTAAAAAAAGGTGATATTGAAAAAGCTATCCTTTTTGAAAATATGATTTGGCAACTAATGGTTAAAACTGCTGATGTTGGAATTAGAGCTAAAGATGCACTAGTTAGATTAATCGCTACTAAACAATCTTCCGCGGCTCAAGCTGGTGAGAGAGCATTTGGTGAAGGTGGTTGTTCAGGTTGTCACGTAATTGGTAAAGTATCTTCAGGTCCAGACCTTACAGGTGTTTTACAAAGACATGAGAATCCTGAAAAATGGGTTTCTAACTTCATTTTAGCACCAGAAAAAATGTACAAAGATCCATATGTAAAAAGCATGATTGATTACTTTAATCTTAAAATGCCTAACCAACATATGAATAAACAAGAGACAAAAGACATTATTGAATACCTTAAATGGGTTGACGAAAATGCAAACTTATTCTAGATATTAAATAAGTTATTAATACGGGGAAAGGCATTTGCTTTTCCCTTTTTTTTATTCCTTCAAACAGTGTATAATTCCCCTATATTGATATATATCATCCTATTTTATTAGTAATTTTTGATATAATAAATAAAGATTATAATTAATATTATAGTTACCCTCTTTAAGGAGTAAATATGCACCCAAGTTTAGTAAAAGCAAGAATCTTTGCAGGTTTAGCTTTAATTATTTTAACTCTCTCTTTTACATTTCCAATGTTGGCTTTTCATGGTGTTCAAAACATGATCGAGGACGGCAAAGGTTCTGAAGTATCATCTTTTAGTAAATCTATCTGGAATATATATAATCAAGGTAGATATAAAAGTGTAACAACTGATAAAAAAGCGCACAATGACTTAGAACAGATGATAGATACCCAAGCTGAACTTGGTGTAGCTTCACTACCAATTTGGGCAGTTTCACTAGAAGCTCCAAACTACCCAAAAGAAGCTTTTCCAGAGGGTATTCCTGTATATTTTCATTTTGATGGTTACAGCGGTGAAGTTCATGAGATGAATACTATTAACCACTATGTTGGAATGGATCCAATGTGGGTTGGTGGTACATTAGAGAGAGAAATTGGTATCTATGCACTTCTAGCTCTATCTCTTGGAATTATATATTTCATTATGTTTAACAATAAGATTTTAAATTATCTAATGCTTGTTCCGGCATCACTACCAGTTCTTTTTATAGCTGACTACTCATACTGGCTCTACTGGTTCGGACATAATCTTCATGACTGGGGAGCATTTAAGATAAAACCTTTTATGCCTACAGTTTTTGGTGACGGTAAAATTGCACAATTTGTTACACACTCATACCCAACAATCGGTTTTTATATGATAGTTGCCATTGGTCTACTTAGTCTTCTAGCTTTTTTCTCAAAACAAAAAGCTATGAAAGAGATGCAAGAATAAGTTCTAGTTTAAGGCTATAAATGTTTAGATTTTTCTTTACCATACTTTTATCATTCTTCTCTATTGCTAGTGCAAATGTGCTACAAGATGCGATTGATAATGCACCTGCTGGTTCTATACTAAAACTGCCTGCTGGTGTCTATAAGGGTAGTATTGTTATAAATAAGCCTTTAACTATTATAGGTAAAGAAGATGGTGTTATCATCGATGGAGAAGGAACAGGTACTGTAATAAAAGCTACAGCCTCTTATATAACTTTGAAAAACTTAACAATTGTAAATAGTGGCAGTATGCATCATACTCTCGATGCTGCTATCTCTATGCAAAATGCTAAACAGTGCGAAATCAGTGACTGTATTATCGATGATTGTCTCTTTGGTATAGATTTACAGATGATTAGTAACTCTATCATCAAAAACAATATCATCACTTCAAAAGATCTAGAATTAGGGCTTCGTGGAGATGGTTTAAGACTTTGGTATTCAAATGACAATATTGTTAAGGGAAACTCTCTTATAAAGTCAAGAGATATGGTTATTTGGTACTCACATGGGAACTTAATAGAGGGAAATCATGGTGAATGGGGTAGATATTCTCTTCACTTTATGTATGCCGGTAAAAACTTGGTAAAAAACAATACATATAAATTCAATTCAGTTGGTATATTCTTTATGTATTCTCAAGATACTATTGCTACTGGAAATATTATACAAAGTTCTCTTGGTGCTACTGGTATGGGAATTGGTTTAAAAGATGTTTCAAACTTTAGAATTGAAGATAATACTATCATTTATTGTGCACAAGGCATCTATGTTGATAGATCTCCATTTGAACCAGATACAAAAAACTGGTTAATCGGAAATAAGATTCTTTACAACTCTGAAGCTATACACTTCCATTCACTTAGTGAGAATAACGTTATAAAAGATAACAAAATTATGGGAAATATTGAAGATGTCGTGAATGACAGTAGAGGAAGTAAAACTAATGAAAATGAAATAGTTGGTAACTACTGGGATAATTATGCAGGTTTTGATAGAGATGGAGACAATATTGGAGATACACCTCATAAAGTTTTTCAATATGCAGACCAACTCTGGATTTATAATCCTGATGTTAAATTCTTCTACGGTTCACCCGTTATTTCATTACTGAACTTTTTAGCAAAATTGGCTCCATTTACAAAACCAATTTTTTTACTTGAAGATAAAAAACCTAAAGTTAGGATTAAAGGATAACTATGGCAAAAATAGAAACGGATAGAAGAGATTTTATAAAATACTCTACGCTTGGCGTTTTAGGACTTGTTCTTGGTGGAGGAATTGTTTTTAGTCCCTACCCTTTAAAAGCAGAAAACAGACTTAGGCCTCCTGGAGCAGTTCCTGAGAAAGACTTCCTTGCTTTATGTATTAAATGTGGTCAGTGTCTTCAAGTCTGTCCTTATCACTCTATAGAACTCTCCGATATAGGAACTGGACATGGTGTCGGAACTCCATATATAGATGCAAATATTCGTGCATGTTATGCTTGTGAAGCTGTTCCTTGTGTTCTTGCGTGTCCAAGTGGAGCACTTGATCATCACACAGAAAAAGCCACAGATATTAAGATGGGTATTGCAGTGTTAGAATTTCCAGAAACATGTATAGCTATGACAAATACGCCTATTCCTTCTGGATACAATGATAAAATGCATAAGTTCCATGACGCTATAAATAATGTGACAGAGTATGAAGTAAAAATGCTTGAACACTTTGATAGCTTTGAAGGTAAACAGTGTACTCTTTGTGCTGATATGTGTCCAATTCCAAATCCTATGAGTGCTATTGCTATGGTACCTGATGCACATGGGGGAAATAGACCTGAAATATATGATGGTTGTATAGGCTGTGGTGTTTGCCAAGAAGTTTGCCCAACAACGGTTCCATCAATCGTAGTAAAACAAAGAATAACTTACGAAGAATATTATGAAAACAGAACTTAAGGGGATAGTTATGAAAAAAGAGAATAAAAACAAGATAATACAAGGTTTGCTAATAGCTTCATCATTTACACTAATCACTGCATTTAGTGGATGTAGTGATAGTAGTGATAAGAAAACAGAAAATCAACACTCTGCTCTAACTTCACAAACTGCTCCACAGATTGAAGTGGTTCAAAATGAGAATGCTCAAGAGATAAAAGTTAAAGAAAAAGAAAAAACAGCACTTCAACTTAAAGATGGTAAAGCGTACTACTATGATTATAATATCAAAAGTGAGTATGACCAAAATGCACGACCTGCAAACAGTGATGCTTCTGTAAGAATTAAACCTAGAACATCTATAGAAGCAAATATGCATGTAAGAAGTCCTTATGAAAAGATTGAAGTTTCTCTTTTAGTTAGAAAGATGAGTAAAAAGTTCATAGTAAAATGTTCTGCTTGTCATAATGACTATGCAAATGGGATTATCGGACCATCACTTCTTGGAAAAGATGCTGATTTTATCTATGGAAAAATTGCTGATTTTAAAAGTGGAAAGAAATCAAATCCACTTATGAATGATTTAATTAAAATGATGAGTGATGCTGAGATAAAAGAGATGGCAAATGAAGTTTACAAATTTAATCAAGAAATTGAAAATATGAGGAATAGATAATGATAAAAATTCAAATTCAATACAGGGAGTCACTAAATGATGAGTCTTAAGAATATAATTGTAGGTTTTTTTACACTACTGACACTTGGCTTAATGGCTTGGACAGCTTCTGTTGGTGGAGCATACCATGGAGGTCAGCATAACAAGGTTATAAAAGACTTTGGTGACACTATGACAAATGTAGCCGAGACAGCTGTACCTGAAGAGAAATCTGATAGAGAAAAAGAGAGTGAAGCACTAACTGCACTAAGAGATAAAGCAGGAAATGCGGGAGCGTTCAAGGTTTCTCAAGAGTATAAAAGTAAATGCTCATCTTGTCATGGTGTAAATGGTTCAGGTTTCCAAAATGGTAAGAAAATGATGGGACCTAAACTAATTGGGCAAAGTGCAGAAAAACTATATAAAGATTTAACTGACTTTAAAGCTGGTCGTAAAGAAAATATGATTATGAAAGGTCTTCTAATTAAACTAAGTGAAGAAGATTTAAAAAGACTTGCAGATGAAATTGGTGAATTTCCAGCTCGTGCAGAGGCACAAAAAAACTCTAACTAAGGCTTTATAAGATGGATAAGTACAATAATAGAGAAACGATAGGGAAAACAACATTTTGGTCTACTTTTTTTGATAAGACAAGAGAAGGTAAAACTAAATTTTCTTACAGAATGAAGAGATGGATTTTAGTTATTTCTATTCATCTCTTCTTCTTCTTATCATTTTTTATAGATTTGCAGATGTTAGAGGGTACACTTAGTGGTTCAAGGTTTCTAGGTTTTCATATGATTGACCCCTATATGACTTTAGAAGTCTATTTGGCAACTTTTCATATACCCATAAATATTATTATTGGGACAACTACTATTATAATAGTTTACCTATTAGTTGGTGGTAGAAGTTACTGTGCTTGGGTATGTCCTTATGGAATTTTAAGTGAAATTGGTGAGAAATGGCATAACACTTTAGTAAAGAAAAAAATTATCAAAAGTAGAAAGTTTGACCATAGAGTTAGACATATTTTCTGGGCAATATTTTTAATTTTATCTTTTACAAGTGGATTAATAGTATTTGAAACCATCAATGTTGTTGGAATTTTAAGTAGAATGATGGCTTATGGATGGAGTGTAGCTCTTATCTGGGTAGCCGTTGTATTTGCTATGGAAGTTTTCTTCTCACGTCGTGCTTGGTGTACTTATATCTGTCCTATCGGTACAACATATGGTTATATAGGTAAAGTGTCTGCTCTTAGAATAGAATGGAATGACAACTGTGACAGCTGTATGGTTTGTCATGACGTATGTTTTGAACCTCAAGTTTTAGAGATTACAAAAGCAAAATATAAAAAACAGATTGATGAAAAAGATATCACTACTGCATATATAACAGGTGCAGATTGTACTCTATGTGGAAGATGTGTAGATGTTTGTCACGAAGATGCTCTTAAATTCGATTTTAGATTAAAAGGTTTGGTGTAAATATGATAAAAGTCTCAAATCTAACTAAAAAATTTGCTGCTCACGTATCTTTAGATAATGTGAACTGTGAATTTAACAAAAACGAATCTATCGCTCTAATGGGAGCAAATGGTGCTGGTAAAACAACACTTATTCGCTCTATTTTGGGCTATTACCATCCAAATGACGGTGAAGTTCTTATTAATGGTCTCAACCCTATAAAAGAGCGGGTAAAAGTTCTTGAAAACATCAGTTTTGTTCCACAACTTCCACCTCCAATTAAATTAAGTCTCGATGAGTTGATGCAGTATATTAGCATAGGTGCGAAGGTTGATAGAGACCTAATTATGCATTACGCGAATGAGATGAAATTTGATCTCACAGCTAACCTTAACAAATCATTTTTTAAACTAAGTGGTGGAATGAAGCAGAAAATGCTTATAGCAATTTCACTAGCAAAAAAGAGTGATATTATCATCTATGACGAACCAACAGCAAATCTTGACCCTAAGGCTAGAGATGATTTTTATAGACTTCTCAAGCAAAATGAAGAGGAAAAAGTACTTCTTTTTGTTACACACCGTCTAGAAGAGGTAAAAGATTTAGTAAACAGACAGATTTACATGGACTTAGGAAAAATCGTATCTGATGATAAAGTTTAAGCCTCTTCTTCTTGCTTTATTTGCATCACTTTTAGTTATAATGAGTGCATGTAACTCTACACCTAATAGTGAAGAAAACTTGAAAATATGTCCACAATGTAACATGGAGTTGCCTAAGTCAAATATTCATACATCCTCTGTCAGTGGTAATGCTATGACAAAATACTTTGATGATGTGGGATGTATGGTTTTATGGATGAAAAAAAATGATATAGATTTAAAGAGTGTTGATATAAAAGTCTATTCAAATGATACAAAAAGATATATAGATGCAAAAAAAGCATTTTATAAATTCAATGAAAAAACACCTATGATGTATGGCTTTTCAGCGTACGAATATAAACAAGAAAATATCATCTATTACGAAGAAGTAGTGATGAGGATGTTAAGAGGTGAGCATATGGCAAACCCAAAAATTAGAAAACAGATACTAGGATATTAGAATGCGCAGTAACACAAGTGCCCTTGGGGTAAAAAACTTATTTTTAATAGCATACTTAGATTTAAAAGAGTCCATACGAGCCAAATGGTTTGTAGTATATTCATTAGTCTTTGGTGGACTTATAGCGCTATTTTTTATAGCAGGTGTTACAGAGTCTCAAGTTATGGGCTTTAGTGGACTTAGTCGTCTTCTGCTTATGTATATACAAATAACAATTGTAATCTTGCCTATCTTTATCCTCATAACAACAGTTAGGTCAATCTCAGGTGATAGAGACTCTCACGTTCTTGAGTACATGCTCTCGTTTCCTATCTCACTTAAGCAGTACTACTGGGGTAAAATAATTGGTCGTTTTATCACTGTATATCTTCCAGTTCTTTTTGCAATGGTAATTGCTATTGTATATGGTGCTATAAAAGGTGCTTCAATTCCATGGGATATCTTCTTTTTATATACAGGACTTCTATTTGCTATGAGTGCTGCATTTTTAGGTATAGCATTTTTCATATCTTCCTTTGTTAAATCATCTGAAGTAGCTCTTGGAATTGCATTTTTTATATGGATTTTCTTACTTGCGTTTATTGATATTGCACTTATTTCACTTATGATGCAACAGAGATTTAATGAAGAACTAATTATTCTTATAGCCTTAATAAACCCTATGGAAATTTTCCGAGTTGCGGCTATTTCGCTATTTGATCCCGAACTTACAGTTATGGGTCCCGTTGCATTTTATATACTTGATTCTATGAGTCAGAGTCTGTTTGTATTGATATCAATCGGATATCCTCTTATACTTGGTTTACTTTTTGCATTTTTAGGTTACAAAATATTTGAGAAAAAGGATTTAGTATGATAAAAATAGTTTTAGGGATGCTTCTAGCATCAAGTTTACTATTCTCTTATGAGATGGATTATGATAAAGGTACAACTTGTATAGTTAGACATATAAAAGTATATAAAGATCCTGCATGGGTTGCAAAAATAGAACTTAAAAATGGAAAAAAAATCTTTTTCTCATCTCCAAAATCTATGTTTGAATTCTATTTTAGACCAGGTAAATGGTTTGATATCGGTGTAAAAAGTGAAGATGATTTTAAAGATATCCTTGTTACAGACTTTAAAACACTAAAACCTGTAAAAGCAAAGGGAGCTTTTTACATTTATGGCACTAATGTAACTGGTCCTGCAGGTGATGATTTGGTTGCATTTGACTCTTATGCAGAGGCTGAAGAGTTTTCAAAAAAGCATAACGGTAAAAGAATTTTAGGGTTTCGTGATGTTAGTGATGCCCTAGTTAGACTTATTAACGGGAGAATATAATTATGAGACCTACACCACTTGATGTTGAAATAGAACTAGATCCTAAAAGATATATAGTTAGTGAAACTGATGAAAAAGGTAAGATTACATACTGTAACGACTATTTTATGGAAGTATCTGGTTACTCACAAGAGGAACTTATAGGTAAGGCACATAATATTGTTCGTCACCCAGATATGCCTCAAGTTGTTTTTAAACTTTTATGGGAAACTATCTCTGCTGGTAAAAACATCAATGCACTTGTAAAAAACTTAGCAAAAGATGGTAGATACTACTGGATTTTTACTGAGTTTGAAATCAGAAAAGACACTGACACAGGTGAGATAATCGGTTATCATGCAGCTAGAAAAAAAATATCTAAACATGTTATTGAAATTATCGCTGATCTGTATGCTGAGCTTTTACAGATTGAAAAAAATGACTCAATTGAAACTGCCCAAGAATATCTTGTAAACTTTCTAAAAGACAAAGGTGATGATATGGAATTTGCAAATATTATGGAAGAAATTCATAGATTTTACTAGAGTAATTTAGCAATTGGAGATGAAAATATGAAGTTTTATTTACTACTCTTAATTTTCATCTCTCATCTTCTTGCAAATCCTCTCCAAGAAGCTATCGACTCTGCCTCACCCTACTCCATTTTAAAATTACCATCTGGAACCTATAGAGGTAATATTACAATAGATAAACCTCTTACAATTATTGGAAAGAGTAAAGATGTAATCATACAAGGTAATAGTGATGGCACCGTTATTACTATAACAAGCTCAAATGTGATACTTAAGAACCTAACTATTAGTGGTAGTGGCACTAGAATGGATAGAATTGATGCTGGTGTTGCTATTAAAAAAGCTAATAAGTGTGAAATTAACAACTGTAAAATTCTAAATAGCCTCTATGGCATAGATATGGATATGATTAGTGATTCCTTCATTATTGATAACTACATTACATCTATGAATCTCGATATTGCACTTAGAGGTAATGCTCTAAAAATGTACTACTCAAATAATAACCTCATACAAAACAATATAATAGAAAACTCAAGAGATGTAACTCTAAACTACTCAAATAACAATATCTTTAAGGGTAACAAATTTAATAATAATAGATTTGCAACACATATTAGTCTAAGTCATAACAATATTTTCAAAAATAACACTTACCTGTACAATTCTGTCTCTATCATGGTTATGGGTGCAAAAGACATGAAAGTCCTTAATAACACCATTAAAAGTTCCAAAGGAGCAGCAGGTATAGGTGTAGTGATAACTGGTGTGTCAAACTTTATATTTAAACATAATATTTTAAAATTTAATGCAAAAGCAATATATATTGATGGTCAAGAAAAAGCTAAAGGGATGAAGAGGTATATAAGCCATAATGAAATCTCTTATAATGGAGAGGCGATACACTTTCACGCTAGTATAAAAGACAATACTATCACTCATAACAAAATATTTGGGAATATAGATGATATTGTCAAAGATGTAGAAGGTAACTTTGCTCCTTCAAATATTGTAGAGTATAACTATTGGGATAGATATGTCGGTTTTGATAGAAACCGTGATAATATTGGTGATAGTCCACACCAAATCTACCAATATGCAGACCAGTTATGGCACTACAACAACAAAGTAAAATTCTTCTACGGAAGTCCTATCATGTCACTGATGAATTTCTTATCAAATTTAGCTCCATTTGTAGAACCAAACTTAATTATGGAAGATACAAAACCTATTTTTATTTCCCAATAATTAGAACTCTTTTAATAACTTCATCATAGTCAACTATCTCTTGTCCATCTTTTATACTATCTTTTGTTTTATGCGCTGAGAATCCATAAGCCATTGATGTGATATTTTGGGTATCATAAAATACAGTTCTTGCGTTTATCCACTCTCCTGTATTTACATCAGTAATCCAAACAACTGCCTTATCTTTCCACTCAATATTTTCTTCTTTAAACCAAAGAGCCATACAACCTATATCATCAAACATATATTTTTTACCAGTTTGTGGGTCTCTTACTTGAGCGGTATTGTGTCTATCACTTACAACCATAACACATCTAGCACACATATCTCTATCCCAGTGTACCTTTGCCACATCAGTCTTAGACTTCTCTTCGCATGCTGCGAAGCCAAAGGCCAAAAGACTAATAATCACAAACTTAATATATTTCATATACTTTCTCCAAAAAATTATCTAATAACATCATCTGCATCAAGAGTTGCTACTTTCCATGAGGGAATAATTGTTGCCGCAACATAAATAGGTACACTCAAGAAAAAAACTAAAAATAGTGTCTGAAAATCTAAAATAAAAGATATTTCAAACACTGGTTTGAGGTCACTATATCCTATAAAAATATCCCTCAGAAGCGGTGCATTAAAAATGTACACATATGCTAAAGATAAAATAACCCCTAAAATATAAGCAAAAAGTGAAAGTATCAAACTCTCATAAAACTTACTTTTAAGAACATCTTCTACTCTCCAACCAATTGCTTTTAATATTCCTACTTCTCTTTTTTGCTCAGAACTTAATCCGCTCATTTTATCATAAATTATTATAAAGAATGTAAAAATTGAAATCACAAATAGTGCTAAAAATATTCCGCTCTTATAGTTAAATATATTCTCATAACTAAGCTTCATATCATCATTTGTAATCACTCTTGCATTTGGAAACATCTGCTCAATTTTAAGAGAAATAGTCTCTATCTCTTCTATGTTGGCAACCTTCACGACTATATCTGTAGCTTTTGACTTTTCAATAGCAAATATCTCACGCAGAGTCTCTTTTGACATAACAATCATGTCATTTGATTCAAGGCCAATATCAGTATCAAAAACACCTTTTATATTTACCCTTTTAATTTTGCCATCTGATTTTATGAAGTTAAAATAATCTTTGTAGTAACTACTGTTCATAATCTCTCTAACACCTGATCCAATAAACATATTGGAGTTATCAAGCCCACCTTTTTTGATAATACCATCAAGAGTATTGCTATACTGTTCTTCAAACTCATCAACACCTATCAAGGTAAAATTAACACCAGCATTTTGGAAATAATAATAGCCCCATACTCTAGCATTTACACTCTTTACACCAGGAATATTCAGCAGTTTATCTGTAGTGTCCAGATCTATCTCCGCAATTCTTGAAGCTTTAGTATTTTGCACTATTATCTGAGGAAGTGCATCAACAGTTGTGTTTAGTTCATACTTTATCGAATTAGTTATAAAAAATATAGATGTTAAAAGAGCTGTAAGAAAAGTAAAAACTATAGTAATAAAGATAGATTTATGTCCCTGTCTCACTATAGAACTAAGAGCATACTCTATCAAATGTATATTAATTTTACTACTCATTAATTTCTACTCGCTATTTTTGAATTTGCTATTGCGTACGTAGTACTGTCATACTCTCTTAAACATCCATCAAGAGAATATATATCTGATGTCATACTAAGAGTTCTGTGTCTGATATAAGAGCTTTTTGAAGAAAAAGCCAAATCAGGTAGACCTGTTAAACTAACAAAAAGTATTTTTTTCTCTTTTGTCTCTGCATTCATAGAGTTTGAACCACTTAAATATGCTATTTGTACGACTAGAATAACACTAAGTAGTGAAAAAAGGTAAAAGGTAATTTTGCTTTTTTTATTCATCTAGTTTGTGTACTAACTCTTTTGTAATATTTTCGAATTTTATAACTTTTTTACCACGATGATCCATGTAGAATGTTTTAGCATCAGCCTCATTTTTAAAACCTATAAGTTCATGTCCCATAGGACCATAGGTATCACTTCCAATTACATAAAAAGCTTTAGTCGCATCTATCGTTTTTTGAGTATACCAGTCTAGTATTAGTATCTCAGTTATACCTTCTTTGTTATCAAAGTAGTATTTAAACATATCTTTTACACCGTCAAAAGAGTAATGTTTATCACCATAAAAAATCTGTGTTGCCCATTTAGGGTATTTATATACAAACATTCCACATATTGGACATTTTTCACCTTTTTCAATTACTATATCTCTAAACTTTTTTTCTATTTTAGAGTCTCTTTTTGTATCCCAAAGATACAATGAAACTGCCTCTAGATATTTTTGATTTAGAGGTTTACATAGTTTATCTGAGAGAATTTTTTCTTGCATTGATTCATATGATTCAAAAATGGAAGGATTTATTTTGTTACATTTTTTGGAGTAAACTTTTTCACCCATTGGATATATCTTTTTTTCTTTGATTGCATTTGAAATTTCTGGATAAGCAGATAATATAATAGAGGAGAAAAGAAGTGTAATTAAAATTTTATTCAAAAGCAATTATTCACCTTATATTTTGGATGAATAAATATTATCTAAAAAGAGTTAAATATGAGTTAAGAAATTCTCAAAAGCATTAATCTTCTGATAAAGAGTACCAAAAGTGCAACAGCTAAAATCTTAAAGTCTATCTCGCTTGCTATATGAATATTATGAAATGTATCACTTTGAGTTGCTTCAACCCCCATTGACTGCATTGCAAGGATTTTAGGAGCATAAACGCCACTAAACATTAAAGATGAGAACATTACTGTAATTGCTGCTCCAAAAGTAATAGCATCACGTTGACCCATTTTATACATAATAGTTTCATAAAGTACTACAAATAAGGCTACAAAATAGAGCCAGTAAGAGAATCTATGAAAGATTTCTGCCATTATTTTTCCGGCATTATAATTATCTAATAATATTTCAAACAGAATTTTATCAGTATGGAAAATGACTGGTGCGACTAGAGCACCTAAAATAAGGACTCCTCCGAATGAGGCAGCTAAAATAAGTAAATAACTAAAATCTGCATATATGTTTCTTTTCACTTTTATACCTTTGAGTTTATAACAATAGAGTAAAGCCTCTATCAAAGTCACTTAAATCTTTATAAAACTCTATTTCATTAAATTGTTTATTATCTAAATAAGATGTAATTTTATCCTTTTGGTCATAACCCATCTCACAAGTAAAAAAGTTAATATTTCTCTTTAAGACTTCATCAAGAAGTTTGTTAATGATTTCATCGCCAACACTTCCACCAAAAAGAGCATTCTGAGGTTCATAGGATAGATTTGATTCTAAAGATTCATCCTCTGCAATATAAGGAGGATTTGAAACCAAGTAATCAATCTTTTCGCTTATTGGTTCAAGAAGTGAGCCTAAACGCAGCTCTATTCTATTTTCAAGTCCAAACTTTGCTATATTTTTCTTTGCTACTTTTATTGCTTTTGGTGAGATATCTACGGTTATAAACTTAGCATTTTTAAAATGTAATGCAAGCATGATAGAGATAACCCCACTTCCAACTCCAACTTCAACAAAAGTCATTACTGCGTTTTTATTTTCTACTCTTTTTATCACTTCATCTATGAGTATTTCAGTTTCAGGACGAGGTATCAATGCCCCTTCATCTATATAAAACTCTTCACTATAAAAACTTACACTGTTTGTTATATACTCAAAAGGTTCATTTTGAGCTCTGCGCATAGTCCATTCTAAAAGTTTTTCAAGCTCTTGTATCTCTGCATTTTGGTTTGTAATGAGCCATAGTTCATCTTTTTGAATATGTGCCATTAAAAGAAGTTGAGCCTCACGTGAGGCTCTTGGGATATGAGGATTTAGAGTTGTAGTAATCTCTTTTAAAACATCTTTTACTAGATTTGAGCTTCGCATTTACCCTCTAAAGAAGTTTGATCTGTATCTCCAACATCAACACCAAGCTCTTTTAGTCTCTCTAAAACTGGTGGATGTGTATAATGAAAAAAGATATATAAAGGGTGTGAAAGTGGAAAACTTTTGTTTTCTTTCACTAACTTCTTAAGTGCGTTTGCAAGCTCTATAGCTCCGGCAGGACCACCGAGCTCACTTCCCATCTTATCTGCTTCATACTCATTATGACGACTCACAATTCCCATTATCGGCATCATGATAAAACCTAAAACAGGCATACATAAAAGCAGAAGTATCATAACCAAATATGGCTCTGGACTAAGTCCCATCTCCAAGTACAGTGACTCTGGCAAGTTCCCAAAGATTGCGAACATTGCAAATAGCATACTGCCAACTAAAGCAATATTTTTATATATATCTCCATGTGCAAAATGTCCCAACTCATGTCCTAAAACTGCTAAAAGCTCTTTGGTTGTAAGTTTTTCAATGAGCGTATCAAAAAGAACAACTCTCTTAGCTTTGCCAAATCCACCAAAGTATGCGTTTAATCTTGCATCACGTTTAGATGCATCACTTACAAATACACCTGAACTTACAAAACCTGTTTTATCCATAAGTTCTTTTATTTTGTCATCTAACTCTTCATCTTTGAGTGGAGTTAGTTTATCAAAAAAAGTTGCACGAAATGCAGGATAAAGCATATTTATTAAGATTACTACTGCAAATATAAATCCAAAACTCCACAGCCACCATAGAGTAAAATTAATTATAATCTCATATATTCCCCACACAACTAAAGAACCAAACACTAAAGTCATTACAAACGCGATCAGAGTATCTTTTATCCAAAGACCTATACTTGATTTGTTAAAACCAAACTCTTCATCTAGTACAAATTTTTCATAGTATGAAGATGGTATTGAAAGGATAGAATTAATGATTAAGAAGCTCATAACAATCGCTATATTCATTATAGTTTCACTCTCTAAAAAAAGATTTGATTGAAGCAGTGATATACCAAATCCCATCCAAGCTATAAAGAACAGATAATCTACAAAAGAATTTACAATTGATAACTTCTCTTTAGCAACAGCATAATTTCCAGCTTTTAAAAATTCTGATGCTACGAGAAGAACCGGTGTTTTTCTTTTAGCTTGGTTTATATAACCTATTTGCATGACACTTGTATATATGGAAACTAATACATATATAGTATAAACACCTACTATTACTGTTAACATCACTCCGCCTTATTTTAATTTGAGAATTATAGCTAATTATCTTACTGGTATACTCTTACTTTGAGGAACCACGGTAATCGAATCTTTAATATTAATAGCGTCTTCTTTATTGTCATATACACCGTAAGCGATAGAGTAGATTATTCCAATAAGAAGCCCTGCTAATATAACAGCCCAAACTACTTTTTTCTTTTCACCTTTTAAAGTGTCGTAGTCACCTATATCTTCTAATCTTGGTTCACTCATGAGATATCCTTTAACTTGTTTATTTTATGAAATATTAGCAAATTCTGCATTGTTAAGCTAGTGAATTAAAAATTAGTTTGACGTTTTAAGTATATATTTTAGTTTGTTTTATCGTCAGTATTGAAGAAATCTTGATAAGCCTATATCTCGTAATCTACTACTTTAGACTCACTAGTAACCTCTTTTATCAGAGAAACTACTTTTAGGTGCTCTTCATGCACGGCATAAGCAGCTAAAGCCTCTTTGGAGTTAAATGTAGAGTAGAGAGACAAGTCAAATGCTCTCTGTGACTGATTAAAGTCTACTCCTACTTCCATACACTTTAACTCATCAATTTTAGATACTAAATCGTTAAGTTTTTCTTCTACAATTTTTAGGTTTGACGCTCTGTTTGCTTCTTTAAATTTAAACATTACAATATGTACTATCATTTTATACCTTTTTTAGTGGAAGTTTAGCATAATACCTTTATGAGACAAACATTAAAAGAACTCTACGGAGTCGGTATACTATTCTTTTACTTTTTTAAATGGCCATATTTTCTTGGATTTCCATATCTTTACATGCATGGCTTAGATAACAACTTTATACTTGATGGATTATGGTTCTTATCTATCTTTCTAATTTTAAAAGATATATACACTATGATAAAAAGAAAAAAGTTTAATCAGTGTGATATAGAACCTAAGAGTAAGGACTAAGTCAAAATTCCTTTCCAAAAAAACTCTGCTATCATCACTATGAAAAAGATTCCTAAGAGATTTAAGACAACTCCATATCGAATCATACTCTTAACATTTACAACACCACTGCTCATAGCTATTGCGTTTGGTGGGGTGGCGATAGGCAACATAAAAGCATAACTAGCACAAAGCGTTGCTACCATCATAAATAGAGTTGTATTGATACCTGTCTGCTGGGCCACTGAGTATATTACTGGAAGCATAATAGATATTAACGCTGTATTTGATGTAATCTCTGTTGTAAAGGTTATAAGTGCAGCTACTGCAAATAGTAAAAGTATTGGAGGTAACTCCGTTAATACTATAAGATAAGAGGCAACTTCATCTGCAAGTCCTGTTCCACTAAAAGCTTTTGCAATACTAAAGCCTGCTCCAAAGAGAAACATAATTCTATAAGGAATTTTTGCCTTATCATCCATCCAATCTAAAATATTAATGGGCGGCATAAAAAGAAGTAGTCCTGCACCTAAAAGAATCCCTGCCTCACTAAGTCCAAGACCTGACCAATATGGCTTTATAGGTGCGTTTATAAGGAGTAAAGCGATTAGTCCACCTAAAATATACAAAACTTTTTTCTGTTTAGAATCTAAAGTGTGTTTTGTCTTTTCTCTATGAATGGAAGAATTTTCTACACCTAAACTTAGGAGTAGACTTACACTTATCATCATTACAAATGATAGGGGTGCGACCATCCATATCCATTGAAAAAACGGTATGGCTTCTAAGCCTTTGTCATGCATAATACCAAGTAAAATTAGATTTGGAGGAGTTCCAATAGGCGTTAATATCCCACCAACGCTCGCACCATAAGCAATAGCAAGGGCAAATCTCATCTTCAGTTTTATATCCTCGGTAATAAATAGAGCTATTGATATAAGAAGAAGTGTCGTTGTAGTATTTGAGAGAATTGAACTTAAAAGTCCAGATGTCAAAGCTAAAGAAAAAATCATCCCTCTGGGTGTATTTGGGAAAAGTCCTAATATCTTATCTGCTATGAAAGTATGAAGCTTAGTCTTTTCAACTGCTATGGCCAGCATAAAACCACCTAAAAAGAGATAGATGATAGGGTGAGCATAATTAGCCGTCGTCGCTTTAGTTGTCAAGATATCAAAAGATGGAAAAAGTATAATTGGAAGAAGTGAAACAACCGCTAAAGGAAGACCTTCATTTGTCCAAAGAGTCACAAGAAAAGCAATAATTCCTAAAAGTGCAGATTGTGTTGGATTAAATATAGTAAAAGATAATGCGAATACTCCAAAGCCTATTAAAAGTCCTAAGCCTATCTTTTTAAACTGCTCTTTGTGTTCTAGCAACATAAACAATCCTTTTACTCTGTAGAAATATTTTTCATTTTACAATACTCTTCAATATCTGAATCATTTTCAAAATAACTATCACAGAAGTCATTTAACTCTTTTTCAATAGATTTATAGTACCTTTCTTCAACTGCAAGTGCCTTTTCCGTCAGCTCTATAAAGTTTTCATACTTCTGATTAACTCTGCATAATTTATCAATAGTTTTAAAATCCAACTCTCTAAATTTTGATTGAAATAATATTTTACTTTCATAAGGATTAGATTTAAGTTCAATTATACCAATACCAAAAGATTGATTTAACCTTTCCATTTCATCTTTTAAACTATCATTAATTTCATGTGCAACTAAATAACCATAATTAGCCCAACTTGAATTAGATACAGCTTGAAAATAACATTTTTTCAATTCATAATCAGTGTTTATCTCTTTTTTAATTTCATAAGATGTTATTTTAAATGTATCTGCTTTATTGAGAATTTTCATAAAGGCCTTATTCACTTTAGAAGTCAAACTTAAAAATTCAATACCTATCATATCAGGATGTATCCATTTTTGATGGTCATCTTTACTATTTTTCGACTCTTCATGTAAAATAGTTTTTGAATATATATTTTTATTCTTCAAATAACTACTTAGCAATTTATGTAAATCTCTTTCAAAGTATGTATTTTTAATCTTTTGTTCTTTACTTGAGGCTTTATCTATTAAAATTGGAATATTCTCTACAATTATTTCTTGTTCAAATTTAGCCAAATAATATAGATAATAATTTCCACTACCTTTAATTCTCTTAACTCTTGTGTCATTATTTCTAATAAAATCTCCAAGTAACGCAGACACCGTTCTTTCAGGTGTTCTACCTTTATCGAAATTATAATATTTATTTTTTATAATATTATCATATACATCTTGATGACTTGACAATGACTTCATATCTTCTAAACTTTTTAATATTGCTTCTTTAATTGTCATTTTATACCTTTTATACTTATCAATCTCAATAAACCTCTTTGCGATGTCCAACACGAACGACGATAATAATCAACGCTTCATCTTTAACTTGAAAAACAACTCTGTATTGCTTTATGCGCAGTCTAAATTTACCTTTATATTCGCCTTTGAGAGCTTTAATATTATTCTTTAAAATTTCTGGATTTTCTACTAAGAGGATTAGTTTTTCTTTTATGCTTTTTTGAGCTACGGAGTCTAACTTTTTAAACTCTTTTTTCGCACTACTTAAAAAGTGAAGGGTGTACATGCAACTAAAGACCTAGTTCTTTAAACACTTCATCTGCAGGAATTAATTTTTCTTTTTTATTTTCAAGATTTTGTAGTCTTTGATCGGAAAGTTTTTCATCTATAGTGTCAAAATACAAGCTAAGAGCTTTTTCAACAATGTGGCTTTTTTTCTCATTTAACTCTTTAGAGACACTATTTAACTCGTCTATTATAAAATCAGATACTGTAAAAGTACTTCTTATTTTGTGCATCATCTGCTCCTATTCATATAATCATATGAATGATTATACATAAAGTTTAACTTGAAAGCAAATCTCTTAAAGAAATATGTGGATTTTTACCTTCTAGAAGTTCATATACCTCATGTGCTATTGGTAAGTAGAGATCTTTTTGCTTAGCTATCTCATGAAGAGCATAAGTAGTACCTATTCCCTCTGCAACTTCACCTAAGTCATCAAGTATCTCTTGTTGCGTTTTACCCTCTGCTAAACCAAGTCCAACTCTAAAGTTTCTACTCATTGATGATGATGCAGTTAAGAACAAGTCCCCTGCTCCACTAAGACCTACAAAACTCTCTTCTTTTGCTCCATACTCTTTACCAAATCTCAGCATCTCTACAAGCCCACGTGAGATTAACGCAGCAGCAGCATTTTTACCTAAAGAGAGACCTTCACATATTCCAGCAGCAATTGCGATAACATTTTTATACGCTCCGGCAACTTCAGCCCCTGCAATGTCGGTAGAGGTATATGTTTTGATAAACTCTGGAAAAAAAGAGGCAAATTTTTCACTAACTTCTTCATTTACTGCGTTTACAACAAGTGCAGTTGGAAGAGACTGGATTACTTCTGCGGCAAAAGATGGACCGGAGAGAAAAGATATGTTTTCATCAGGAACATACTCTGAATAAATCTCATTTAAAAACTTTCCACTTTTAGCCTCTATGCCTTTTGCGGCAACTAAAATCTTCTGATTTTTAAATACAAAATTCTCTTTTAACCATGATGACACTTGTTGTGCAGGAATCGCTATGACTAGATATTCTAACTCTAAAATCTCTTCTAGAGATACAAAATTTGGTAAGTTTCTTGGTGTTCTAGAAGTTATTAAAACATCATTTTTTTCGCTTAAAGCAAAGGCTAAAGCCGAGCCCCATTTTCCAGCTCCGATTACTCCAATTTGCATGAATCACCGCCTATTAATTTTTCAAACTCTTTTATATCAACTTCATAACCAACTACTACAAAAATATCACCCTTTTTTATAGCATGATGTTTTGCCTTAGAGGAAAATATAAACTCACTGCTCCCATCTTCATGAAGAACGGAAACTACTATGATTCCATGCTCTCTACTCCACTCAATATCTGCTGGATACTTACCATCAAAACAGTTATTCTCTTTAATCTCTATCTGGGCAACTTTAAGGTCACTCTGCTCATAAAGAATACTGTGTAAAACTTCTGTAACTATCGGTTTATTAAGTATGTCAGTAATTATTGAAGCTGTTGTTTGTACAAGAGGTATAACTTTGTTAGCTCCAGCCATACTCAGTTTATTTGCACTCTCTTTATTCTTTGAAAGAGCTATTATTGTCAAGTCTTTAAACGCAGCTCTTAAAGAGATAGTTAAAAATATATTCTCAGCATCATCTTCTAACACACAAAATGCTACTGAGTTTTTAATATCATGTTGCTGGGCTAAATCTGCCCACTCATCACTAATATCAAATATTTCAATATTAAAATCTTCTAAATCAGCTCTTTTTTCATCTGAATCAAATTTAAAGATAGATATATTTTTATACTTATGCAAAACATTTTTCGCAACTTGAAGAGCATAATCGTTATATCCAAATATTAAAGCACTTCTTTTCATTTAATTTTCTTTGTATGTAAATATTTTTCAAACTCTTTTATAAAAACACTATTTCCAATTACTACGAGATAATCACCCTGCTCTAAAACTGTTGAGTCTATTGGGTTAAAGAAGAATATTTTATTTGTCTGCTTATAAATACCTAGTAAAATAAGTCTATATTTTGAATTATTCAACTCTTGAATCAGAGTAAAGTTTGATAACATTCTTTGTGTAACAATAATTTCTTCTATATCAACATTAGTATATTCAGAACGAAGAGCATGGATTACCTCAAAGGCAACTGGTTTACCAACAAACTCTTTTGCAATAAGACCAACCAACTCTTTAGAATAAAGAATCTCATTCACTCCAGCAAAGCTTAATTTATTTTTATTCATCTCATTCATAAGTAAAGACAAAATAAAGATATCTTTATCAAACGAGCGTACTGTCAGCGCCGTATATACATTCTCAACATCACTCTCTCTCAGACATAAAATCGCTTTTACCTGAATCTTGATATCTATGCGTAGTTTTTTGTAACTATCTACACTACCAGGGTCATAATTAAACGCAGTAAATCCATCTTTTTGTGCTTGCTTTACTCTGCTTATATCTTCATCCAAAATAATTAAAGAGTTTCTTTTTGAGAGCTGAATAGCTACTTCTTGAGCGATATTTTCATATCCACATATTATATAAAACTCTTTTATCTTTTTAAGGTCATCTACACTTTTTGTCTCTCTTATTTCGTCAAGTTTTTCTGTAAATGCAGAAACTACTAAAGACGTGGTAAATGCAAGTACTGCGATACCTGCGGTAATTACAAACATAGCAACCAAGCGTCCCTCATCAGTTGCAGGAGTTATATCTCCATACCCAACTGTAGATATCGTTACTATTGACCAGTATATAGCCTCATAGAGCGTATCTATCGGTGAGTTAGGATTATTTGCTTCCATAACATATATAAGAACAGAAGAGACAAATATAACGATAGATGAGAACATTAAAAGAGTTATAAACTCAAATTTCTTAGTTGCTAAAACAGATGCAAAAGTCTGAAAGCTTCTTGCATATCTAAAGAGTTTAAAAACACGAAACAGTATAAAGATACGAAGAAGTCTTAACTGATGGAAGAATGGAACAATTGCTAAGAGGTCTATGATAGCTCTAACTGAAGTTATATACTTTAACTTCACTCTACTAACATCTAAAAAAGATGAAAGAAGATTAAACTCTTTTCCAAGCATAGTATCATGTTCATTTTGCTTAATAATTATTTCACTGACACTACTGCTAACCCATAAACGCAGTAGATACTCAATAAGAAAAATGATAGAAATAATGTAGTTGTTGAAATATAAGAAGAAGTCATTAACGTGGGACTTAACCTCACGTATGAGAACAACCACACTTATCATAATCAGCGTAATCATTAACATATCAAAGTATTTTTTGTACTTATAGTTATCATTTTCTAGCAGGTTATAAAAAAAGCGCTTAGAAGCGTGATATCTCTTTGAGGTATTTAAAAGATATGCTCCGTCTAAGATCAAGCGTTTTATCATACTAGTCTAACTCAGTTTTGCTTTTAAAATTTCATTTACAGCTTGTGGGTTTGCACTTCCTTTAGAAGCTTTCATCACTTGACCAACAAAAAAGCCAAATAACTTATCCTTACCACCTTTAAACTGTTCAACTTTTTCGGGGTTGGCATTTATAATCTCATCACACATAGCTTCTATAGCACCTGTATCTGTAACTTGTTTTAATCCAAGTTTATCAATAACACTATCAATATCTGCATCATTTTCCATTAGATAATCTAAAACCTCTTTAGCTGCTTTACCACTAATAGTTTTATCATCTATTCTTTTTACTAAAAATCCTAGTTTCTTCGCATTAACAGGTGAATTAACAATATTTACATCACCTCTTAAACGACTCTGTAATTCACCTGTTAACCAAGTTGTTGCAGTTTTTGCAGACACACCTTCCTCTTGCATCATTTCTTCAAAGAAGTGAGCCATCTCTATAGATGAAGTTATAACTCCTGAGTTATATTCATTCATCCCATACTCATTTATAAACCTTACTCTTTTTGCATCAGGAAGTTCTGGAATCTGAGAATATTTTTCAAACATTTCATCTGTTACTACAGCTTTTAGTAAATCTGGTTCTGGGAAGTAACGGTAATCTGCCGCTTCTTCTTTACCACGCATAGAACGAGTCTCTTGTTTAACCTGATCAAACAGACGCGTCTCTTGGGCAACTTCTTGCTCATAAACGCCATCTTCCCAAGCTTCACTCTGACGAGCAACTTCAATCTCTATCGCTTTTTGGATAAATTTAAATGAGTTAATATTTTTAACTTCAACACGAGTGTAAAGTTTTTCATCACCCTTAGGACGGATAGAAACATTTACATCAACACGGAAACTACCTTCTTGCATATTTGCATCACCAATGTCCAAGTAACGGATAATTGAGTGAAGTTTTTTAAGGTAAAGGATTGCTTCTTCTGCGCTTCTCATATCAGGTTCAGTTACTATCTCTAAAAGAGGAGTTCCTGCACGATTTAAATCAACCTTTGAGATATCACCATCATGAATATTTTTACCGGCATCAGCTTCAATATGAGCAAAACCTACACGAATAGTTTTATGAGAACCATCTTCAAAATCTATATCTAAAGTACCATTTTGGATAACAGGAGTATAAAACTGTGTAATTTGATATGCAGAAGGGCTATCTGGATAAAAGTATGATTTACGGTCAAAGTATGAAGTACGGTTAACTGTAGCACCTATAGCGGTACCAAGCATTACTGCTTTTTGTAAAACTTCCTTATTTAAAACTGGAAGTGCTCCGGGGAGTGCTAGACAAGTTGGACATGTATTTACATTTTGTTTGTGATTAAAACTCGTCGGACACGAGCAAAAAAGTTTAGTTTTTGTATTTAGTTGTACATGGACTTCAAGACCGATAACTACTTCAAACATAGATTTCCTTGGATAAATAATTATAATTTATCTATTTTATCCAAAAAAAGCTTTAAACATATATAGCCTTAGTTTTCACGATAGTAGTTATATAAAAGTTTGTACTCTTCTTGAGTCAGCATTTCATTATCTAACATCCCTAAGAGTTCAAATATTCTATCTTCTTTACTCTTTTTTTCTGAAATTATTGCCTCTACTTCTGGTTTTTTATATGCCTTTGCATGTCTACTAGAGTAGAAATAAGAGATTATTCCCATTGTTCCAAAGATACCAACAAATAAAGCTGCTTCCACAAGAATACTATTTTGTTGACTCTCAGAAATTATTTTAGCTAAAAGTACTGTTTTGAACAACAGTGTTAATATTATTAATTTAATCATTCGTAATTATATCAAATAATAGATTTATGACTAAGCTGATTGTTTAGTACTAATATAATTTTCTAGCCTTTGAATCTCAGCAATCATTTCATAAGATAAACTTCTTAACTTATTAAAATATATTGTCACTATCTCTTTTTCTTCTTGAGTAATCACTTTTTTCTGCATTTTTGCACTCTTATCAAAAGCTAAATTTTCTGTAGTATCAAAATAAATATTATAAATTTTTAGATATTCCTCATGAAGATTATTATGAAGATTTTCTACTCTACTATCTGCATGCATTTCAAACTCATTAAAGAATCTCTCTCCCTCTTTGTAAAACCATAAACCAAATTGACATTCAGTACATTTAAGTGGCATAACCCCTCTTACTATTGCAGGTCCATCAATCATAGACTTTGCTCTATTTACCCATGTTATATGCGCTCTTTTTGCAGCAACTAAATGTTCTAGTATTTTGTATCTATCCATTGAACAGCCCCTAATATATTTCTGATAGTGTAATGAGTATTTATTAATTTAATTTAACTAACTTTTTGTTAAATATTAATATAAGTTATATCTAAGAGTAAGGAAAAGCCTGTATACCGTGCTTTAAGTAGATAAAATAGTATATATTATCTCACTTGAGTGATAAAACTACTTTGTACTTATCGAATATATTTTTTCTAAAAGTTCTGTCTGTTTTTTACTTTCTTGTAATCGTTGTCTATTAATTGAAAAAGCATCAAGAGCCAAAATTACTAAAAGTGAAAGTATTACGAAGAGAATTGTTATAAAGATCGCTAGACCTAAGCCTAAAACGATGAAGATTTTAAAAGTGATAAGAGCACCGAAGAGGACTATTGCCCAAGATGCTCCAAGCAAAAAGCTTACGATTCTGTCGAAGATATCTTTTTGCACAGTTGTAATGACCTAGTGGTCTTCTATAGCTACTGCAGAACCGATATAAACAGTTGTAAGCATCATGAATATAAATGCTTGTAAGAATGCCATAAAAGTAAGTAATGCAAATGGAATCATTGGTAGTAACCATGGTGCAAGCATTAAGATTACCATTAAGAACATATCATCACCTTTTACATTTCCAAAAAGACGGAAAGAAAGAGATACTAAACGTGAGAAGTGAGAAACTATCTCGATTGGGAACATTAACCAGTATAACCACCAAACTGGACCAAGAAAGTGTTTGAAGTACTTAATAACACCTTGTTCTTTAATACCAACATAATTGTAATAAACAAATACAACTAAAGCAAGTGTAAGAGGCATCTCTAAAAATGCTGTTGGAGCTTCAAAACCTGGAATAACACCAATCAGATTAGCGATACCTACAAAAAGACCAATTGTAGCTACAAGTGGAAGATATTTACGAGCGTTCTCTTTACCCATAACATCTGTACCCATCTGTAAAACACCACCAAGATAGGCCTCCATAAGATTTTGAGTACCCTTTGGAACTAATTGTAAATTTGACATTGCAAATCTAACTAATAGTAGTGCAAGACCAGCAGATAATAACATGTGTGTGATGTAAATAAACATCTTATCGTGTGAAATGATTCCGAAAAATGTAAACAATTCTGGCATAGAAGAGCTCCCTGTCTAAAGTAAAATTACGAAATTATAGTCAAAGTTGCATTAAATTATTATAATATATGAGACTTTTTACAAAACTTTTTATATATTTTGCTATAGTTATAAATATTCTTAATATTACAGAGGAAAAATCGATGCATATTTTAAAATCTATTACACTTATAACTCTTAGTACAAGCCTACTGCTTAGTGCTTCTCAAGATAATAAAAGTTCTGAATTAGACAAGATAATTAAAACAGGTCAAAAAAGTTCACAACTACTTATTCAGACACTTGGTAAAAGAATGAAAAGTAAACTTAAAAAAGATGGAGTGATGAAAACATTAGATTTTTGTGCAAATGAAGCATACAATATCACTCAAGAGGTAAATCAAAAACTACCAAAAGGTGTAAGAGTGAGACGTATTAGTGCAAAGTACAGAAACCCTGCAAATGCTCCAAAGGATAATGAACTCGCTATTTTAGAATCTTTTCTTAAATTAAAAAATTCAAATGTAATTATGCCAAAACAATTGGTTGAACAAGTGGATAAAAAAACATTCAAATATTATAAACCACTTTTTATAAATAACAAAGCATGTTTAGCGTGTCATGGAACAATTAAAGATGTAGAACTCAGAAGAGCTATCGCGGATAGATATCCAATTGATAGTGCAAATAATTATGAACTTGGGGACTTTAGAGGAGCAGTGGTTGTTACTATAAAACGTAAGTAGCTCTAAGCTACTTAGCGAATTGGACAGCCCTACTCTCACGTATAACATTCACTTTTATTTCACCAGGATATTGAACTTTTTCTTCTATCTCTTTAGCTATCTCTCTAGCCATTAAAATAGATTCATCATCATTTACCAGTGTTGCGTTTACTATAACTCTCACTTCACGACCTGCGTTTATTGCGTATGCTTGCTTAACGCCTGTGTGTTGTGACGCGATATCTTCTATCTCAGTGACACGTTTTAAGAAACTCTCTAGAACTTCTCTGCGCGCACCAGGGCGAGCAGCTGAGAGTGCATCTGCGGCACATACAGCTCCACACTCTATAGAGTTTATCTCTTGTTGACCATGGTGTGCATAGATTGCGTTTATGACAACACTATCTTCATTATAACGGTTACAAATCTCCGCACCTAAATCAACATGATTACCATCATGGTCATGAGTAAGAGCCTTACCTACGTCATGTAGTAGTCCTGCACGTTTTGCCATAATTGGATCACCACCCATCTCTGCTGCCATTATTCCTGCTAAATGCGCAACTTCAAGTGTATGTGCAAGAGCATTTTGACCATAACTAGCACGATAACGAAGACGTCCTATTAGTTTCATAAGTTCAGGATGCATAACCCCTATATTCATATCAGCAATAAGCTCTTCACCCTCAGCGAGGATTCCAGCTTCAAACTCATCAGATACTTTTTTAAATATCTCTTCAATCCTAGCAGGCTGAATTCTTCCATCTGCTATAAGCAGTTGCAGTGTTTTAGTTGCTATTGCTCGACGGTAAAGATTAAAACTACTTACTAAAATTGCATTTGGAGTGTCATCAATAATGATATCAACACCCATAAGTGTCTCTAACGCCTTAATATTTCGACCCTCTTTACCAATAATACGACCCTTTAGTTCATCATTATCTAAATGAACCAAATTTGTTAATCTCTCAGAGGCAAACTCTCCAGCAAAACGGCTTGTTGCCTGTGCTAAGATAAAGTTTGCTTTTCGCTCACCCTCTTGCTTTGCTTCACTTTCATAGCGTCTTACGATATGGGCTATCTCTCCACGAGACTTATCTTCTACATTTTGCAATAAAGCAGTTTTTGCCTCATCCTTAGTCATTCCTGCACTATGTTCTAATACATGCAGTGCCTCATCTATCTTCTCTTCATATCTATTTTTTAGTGAGTTTAAAGATTTTTCGTTTCTCTCTAAATTAAGTTTTTGTGACTCAACGATACTGCTTTGTGAATGAATTTTCTTCTCTTCATCTTGCTTAAATCGTTTAAAACCCTGCTCTTTTCTTATTAAATCATCTTCTCTTTGATGCAGATTGGCTTTTGCTCTCTCTTTTGCGCTTTCATACTGTTTTTTTGCTTCTAGTTCTATCTCACGTGACTTGTTGTGAGCACGCTCTAAAAGTGTTTGCGCCTCATTTTCTATAGCTTTTGCTTTTGCTTTTGCCTGATCTGTATAAACTTCGAAATTAGCACTTGTTAATTTTTTAGAGATGAAAAAACCGATAACCCCACTTACTGTGGCAATTCCGCCACCAAGTAGTATTTCGTTTAACATCTGTTATTTCCTCTTTTTGACTCTAACCATTTTTCTTGTTGGTGTTAAAAGAATATCCCCAGTGACATCATATGAGTCACAAATATTCTCTTTAGTTTGACAAATTATTTGTTGTATAAAAATTGTATAAGGTCTCTTTTTTAATTTCTCAAAGAAACGATCATACATCCCTTTTCCAAAACCAACTCTTTGTAAATTTCCATCCACTCCAACAACAGGAACAATGGCTATATCGACTTTATTAATATTTCTTAATGTATTTCCCGCTTCAAAAATACCAAATTTCTTTTTCTTAAGCGGTAATCTAAATGGTACCATCTTAAAACTTTCGCCTTGCATAAATGGAATATAAATATCATTTTTTTGTCTCATTTTTGTGAGAACTTTTAAAATATCTGCTTCCATTGGCAAGGGGTAATAAAAAAGTATTCTTGATTTTTTCACACCTCTCAACTCTTTTAATAATCGTTTATTTAATAAAGAATTCCTATATAACTTATTGTGCAGAGGAATATTTTTAATCTTTTGCAAACAATTTTGTCTAAATAATGTTTTTGTAAGAGGCATATAAAATCTTTAAGATATAATTTCACATATTTTATCACAAAGGTATATAAATTTATGCTAAAAACTTCTCTAATATCCACTTTACTTACATTTACTCTATTTTTTCAGGCTTGTTCTAATGATATAGAACAAAATACTAATGATATGATTGCATCAAATGAATATATTCTTACTGCAATTAATAACACTCAGTATATTGTTAAAAAAGAAGCTAATGGGTTTATAGTTGAAAATACTAAAGGAAAAATAATTATCTTTGATATTTTTGCTACTTGGTGTCCACCATGTAAAGCTGCTGCTCCACATCTAAGTTCACTTCAGGCTAAATATAAAGATAATCTTGTAATTATCGGAGTAACTATTGAAGATGATGTATCAAATGAAAAATTACAAGAGTTTAGAGAAATGCATGGTGCACACTATACACTTGTAAACTCTAAAACAAATCGTCGTTTAGTTGATGATATCGCTAATAGCTTAGAAATTGGAGATAGATTTCCTATTCCATTAATGGCCATGTATTTAGATGGAAAACTCATAAACCACTATGTTGGTGCTATAGAAGAAGAGTTTATTGAGAGTGACATTAAAAGAGCACTAGGTTTATAAATGTTTGGATTTATAAAAAAATCTCTTAGCAGGACTGTTGACGCAATAAAAACAGTTGCACCGAAAAAAAAGCTTTTCTTTACAAAAGATGAACTTGAAGATATTTTACTTGAGGCTGATGTTGAGTATGACTTAGTTGAGATAATCATAGAACAGACTTACCAAGAAAAAATTACACGTGATATTCTTCGCTCAAAGCTTCTAGCAACTCTTGCCTATACAACCTACAAAGAGCCAGAATTCACTGCTCCTTTCGTAGAGTTAATAGTTGGTGTAAATGGAGCTGGAAAAACAACTACCATCTCAAAACTTGCCCAACGCTACAAAAATGAAGGTAAAAGTGTAATTCTAGGAGCTGGAGACACTTTTCGTGCAGCAGCCATTGAACAACTCACTCAGTGGTCACAAAAATTAGATATTCCTATAGTCTCTTCAAAGCAGGGGCATGACTCTTCAGCCGTAGCTTATGACACAATAGACTCTGCAAAATCTAAAGATTTTGATAATGTAATTATCGATACAGCCGGTCGTCTTCATACTCAAACAAATCTTGCAAACGAGCTCAAAAAGATAAAACGAATCTGTGATAAAGCTCACGCTGGAGCACCTCATAGAACTATTCTAATATTAGACGGTACGCAAGGTAACTCAGCTATAGCACAGGCCAAAGCATTTAACGAGATGATAGGCATAGATGGAATCATCATCACAAAACTTGATGGAACAGCAAAAGGTGGTAGCATCTTTAGTATCGCTTATGCTCTCGAACTTCCTATTCTTTATATAGGAACTGGTGAACAACCAGAAAACTTAGTACCATTTGATAAGTACGAATTTGTCGATGGTCTACTTGACGCTCTTTTCGTAGAAGAAGAGTAAACACCTCACTTTAAATATATGGCAATATGTCATATATTTAACTCCTCCCTTTTAAACGCACTAAAATACCTCTATACATAAAGAATAAGGTAATATCATGGCTAAGAAAAAAGTACTTTTTGAGTGTCAACACTGTGGACTTACAACTCCAAAATGGATGGGAAAATGTACTAACTGTGGGTCATGGGACTCATTTATAGAACTGAATGAACATCAGCAAGAAGTAGTAAAGCAGACAAAATCTACTTCATCCAAATCTGCAAAAGCCATAAGTATAAATGATGTTATTGAAGAAGAAGTATTTAGATTTAGCTCACTTGATGTTGAACTAGACACTGTGTTAGGTGGGGGAGTTGTTCCTGGTTCACTTACACTTATAGGTGGAAGTCCTGGAGTTGGAAAGTCTACCCTACTTTTAAAAGTTGGCTCAAATATCGCTTCAACAGGTAAAGACGTCCTATATGTAACAGGAGAAGAATCAACTTCTCAAATAAAACTTCGCGCTAATAGACTTAAATCTAATCATGACTCACTTTATCTTCTAAGTGAGATAAGATTAGAACAAATTTTAGTTGAACTTGAACATAGGGCGTATGATTTTCTAATCATTGATTCTATTCAAACTATCTACTCTGAAAACATCTCCTCTGCTCCAGGTTCAGTTACTCAAGTAAGGCAAATTACTTTTGAACTTATGCGAATAGCTAAAGATAAAAACATAGCCATTTTTATCATTGGACATATCACAAAAGAGGGTTCTATTGCTGGTCCAAGAGTACTTGAACATATGGTAGATACTGTGCTTTATTTTGAAGGAGATAGTTCCCAAGAACTTCGAATACTAAGAGGTTTTAAAAATCGTTTTGGACCTACAAGTGAGATAGGTGTATTTGAGATGAAAGCTGAAGGGTTAGTATCTGCAACAGATGTAGCCTCACGTTTTTTCAATCGCAACTCAGAGCAACCAGGTTCAGCACTTACTGTCATTATGGAGGGCTCACGTCCTATCATACTTGAAGTTCAAGCACTTGTATCAGAATCCCACACTCCAAATTCAAAACGACAAGCTACAGGGTTTGATAACAATCGTCTCAATATGCTTCTTGCACTTTTAGAGAGAAAACTAGAGATTCCACTTTCAGGCTATGATGTTTACATCAACATCACTGGTGGAATTAAAATCACTGAAACAGCTGCAGACTTAGCAGTTTTAGCCGCTATTATTAGTAGTTTTCGTGATCGTGCAATCTCTAAAGAAACTGTATTTATAGGTGAAGTTTCACTTGTAGGTGATGTACGTGAGGTATATGCACTTGACACTAGACTTAAAGAGGCAAAAATGCAAAATATTTCTAAAGCTCTTGTAGCGAAAAAACCTCTCGAGAGAACAACAGTCAAAACTTTTGTAGTGGATGAAGTGACAAAACTTTTAGAATGGTATTAAATTAAGCAAAAATAAGCATTTTTTATCCATAATAGTTGTATAATTTCAAATAATTATTACAAAAGGTAAAAAATGATTGATGCAGAATTCAGAAGTGAAGAGAGATTTTCAAGATTAGCACTAGCTTATGCTAATGATGAAGAAAAAAACAAAGTAAATTCTTGTGTAGATAATATCGTTGCTAAACACAAAATTAAACCTGAAATGCATACAACTGCTATATCTAAAGGTAGAGAAGTTTTAGTTATAGAGTACCATGATGACATGGATAGAGAGGCCGGAGCAATCTTTGAAGAGATGATTTGTGCTTTAGAAATCAAACAGTGTAACTAAAACCTCATAGGAGATTGAGTTATGAATATGGAAGATTACGCACAGGGAAATGAGCTTTTTAGAACGTATTTTAAAAAAAATAAAGAGTCACTACTAGAACTTGTAAATAGTGGTCAGTCTCCTAAAGCCCTTTTTATAGGTTGTTCTGACTCGAGAGTTATTCCCGATTTAATGATACAAGCAGATCCAGGTGATCTATTTGTTCTTAGAAATGTTGGTAACTTTGTACCTCCATATAAGCCTGATGCTGACTTTCATGCTACTGCTTCAGGAATTGAATATGCTGTAAGCATCTTAAAAGTTCAAGAAATAATCATCTGTGGTCACACTCACTGTGGCGCATGTAAGGCACTTTTTCAAACGATGGAAGACCCATCTCTTGTTCATACAAAAAAATGGCTTGAACTTGGTGAAAGTGCAAAAACATCTGCAATCCTTAGCCTTGGTGCTAGTGCTCCAAAAGAAGAACTTCTACGTTTAACTGAAAAACTTTCAGTAATAAAACAGATAGAAAATATCCTGACTTATCCAAATGTAAAAAAACGATTTGAAGAGGGAAGTTTATATATTCACGGTTGGTACTATGATATTGAGACTGGAAAAATTGAGTACTATAATGCAGACTCATATGAGTTTTTACCGCTCAAAGATTTAACACAAGAGAATATAGTTTAAAAATAAATAAATAATCCGATATACTAATATAATTAATAATTCAAGGAAGAATAATGTCTGAAAAAAGCACAGAAGAAGAGCAACAACCAAAAGAAAAAAAATCGAATATGCTGATGATTATTATCATTATTGTATTAATATTTATTATTTTAATTGGTGCTACAGTTGGTATTTTATTAATGGGTGGAGATGATGAAGAAATTTCTTCTGCACCACAAACTCAAGAGAAAACTGTGTCTAAGTCAAAAAGAAGTAGTTCAAGTAGTACTTATGATGATTCTAGACAGCTGAGTGATATTGGAATTTTATATCCACTTGATACTTTTACAGTTAATCTAAAAAGTGATGCTGGAAGAAGATATCTAAAAGTTACTATGTCTTTAGAACTTGAAGGTGAAGAGTTGAGTTTAGAGCTTGATGCTAAATCACCAGTTATAAGAGATAGAGTTATTAGAATACTAACATCTAAAACTCTTGAAGAGATATCATCTAAAAAAGGGAAACAAAAAGTTTCTACTCAAATCATGGATACGCTTAACGCTATGATTTCTGATGGTACAATTAGAGGTATCTACTTTACGGAATTTGTTATCCAGTAAATGATTGGTATTGACCTAATTAAGATCTCACGTATGAATCGCTTAATAGAGCGGTTCGGCGAAAAAGCTCTCCAAAAATTTCTCTCACAAAATGAAATACAACTTATAAAAAACCATAAAACTGCAGCTGGCTTTTGGGCTGTTAAAGAAGCTTGTTCTAAAGCTTTAGGAGTTGGTATCGGAAGTGAGTGTAGTTTTCATGATATAGAGATTACAAAAACAAAAAAAGGTGCCCCTCAAATAACATTATCTGATCAAGTGACAAAAAAGTTTAATATTAAAGATACAAGTGTATCAATTACACATGATGGAGAGTATGCTATAGCTGTAGTGGCTCTAGAGCAGGCTTAATCAACCACCACCAACAAAGTCAAGAAGTTCTAGCTTATCACCATTATTTAACTTATGAATACCCCAAGAGTCTTGTTTCACTATCTCCATATTAACAGCAGCGGCCATTACTTTTCCCTCTAACGACAATTCTCTTAATATCTCTAAAAGTGTACTCTCGCTTTTAAACTCTCTTGACTCACCATTCACTATAACATTCATATATTCTCTTTTAATAATAATTGTCGTAATTGTATCTATTTTAATTGAATTAATTATCAATACTCGATATACTAGCCTCAAAATAAAGAAAACTTAAAGTGTGGACCATGATAAACCCTAAAGAACTACTAGAATATACAAATAACCTTTCAATACTATTTGTTGAAGATCATGATGAACTCAGAATTAGCACGGATGCAATTTTAAAAAAGTAATGAACAATACACCAAGAGAGATTACAAATACTATAACACTAGATGAATCTTTTACGTATGACAGAGAAAGTAAGTCACTTGTTAATAAGAAAGAAAATATATACTTAACAAAATATGAAATTATTTTTATTCAACTCTTAACTACAAACTTGGGGAAAATTTACTCAAACGAAGATATTGTGGCTAATTATTTAACATATGATGAAACTGTAGATGCTCAAAATATAAGAAAACTAGTATCTAAACTAAGAAAAAAATTACCTGAAGATTCATTAGAAAGTATTTATGGTGTTGGGTATAGATTTATACCATTTTACGAATAAGTTACAAGTGGTGGGTCCTATGTGACTCGAACACATGACCACTCCGTTATGAGCGGAGGGCTCTAACCAACTGAGCTAAAGACCCACTTTGTAGGGCGAAATTATACAAAGGGAGAGCTTATATCTTCCTTACTTTTCATAAACATTTTTACTTTTTGTTTTTAGGGCTATTTTGTATTAATCATCCAGATTGAAAATATATTTAAATATCCCCAAAAAGAGTTCAAAGAAGTCTCTGTTACTCCATTCTCTTTAAGTTCTAAAATCAGTGGTTTATAGAGTTCTAACCATACTTGTCTAGCTTTTGCATCTATAACAAATGGAGCATGACGTCCTATCATCTGTGGTGCTCCACGATTTTGATTAAAATACTGTGGTCCTCCACATATCTGTATAAAAAAGTCAGCAGAGTGTACTTTTGCTTCTTCAAATTCTTGGTTATCTTGAGGAAATATATGAAATATCTCACTCTTTTTTATAGAGTCATAATGCTTTGAGATTAGTTCTCTTATTCCAGCCTCACTAACCTCTATTATAAACTCAGGTATCGGTTTTGTAACTGGTGGTCTTACTCCAAACTGAGCGTATGTTATATCTAAATTCATTTATATTCCTTGAGGTGTTTTTATTTTATATGCTACCGCAAAAAAAAGTGGTACATATATTAGGTTAAGCAGCGTTGCCCATGCTATTCCAAATCCTAATGAAACTGCCATTGGCTGAAGTATAAGAGCCTGTCCAGATGCAAAGAAAATCAAGGTAAGTAGCCCTAAAACAGTTGTTAATGAGGTTAAAACAATCGGTCTCAATCTTGTTTTAGCATTTTTCATCAGCTCTTCTGTATCTTTGGAATCTTTAATAAAAGTAACCATTATAAGCCCATCATTTACAACAACTCCGGCAAGCCCCACTACACCGATTAAACCAGGCATAGTAAGATTAAGTCCCATTATCCAGTGCCCTATAAAAACACCAAGAAACATAAGTGGTATTGTAGTCATTACGATTAGAGGTTTTATTATAGAGTCAAAAAGCCATACAAGGGTTATAAAAATTAAAAACAGTGCAATTATTCCTGATTGCATCATCTCTCTTTTATTTTTATTGTTCTCTTTTTCCTCACCTTTAATCTCTATTTTGTAAGAGTCCTCTTTGAGCTTCTCAAATACAGGTTCTAGTTTTTTCATCACCTCTGATGATGTTATTATCTTTTTATCTAAAGATGCATAAACGCTACGTATACGCTTGCCATCCTCTTTTTTAAGAGTTACGAAGCTTTGAACATATATGAAGTCACAAACATCTTTAAGCGCTACGTACTGCTCACTTGCAGGTACTTGTAGTTCTATTGCGTTTATTGAGCTTATATCTTTGTTTACATTGCTTTGAAGTTTTATACGAATGAGTCCACTACTGTTAAAGAGTTTTCCATACTCACCTTTTAGATAATAAGCTCTAAGTTCATTAGAGACTATCTCTTCATTAAAACCTAACTCTTGTCCATATCCATTTACGCGAAGCTTTAACTCTTTTTCACCTATATCTGCATCATCTGCAACATTATAAACGCCATCAATATTTTTCAACTCACTCTTTAATACATCCAAACCACCAAGTACATCTATCTCTTCACTTACACTCAGACTAATCTCAATATCAAATGCAATTACACCGGCACCTGGAACTTTAGTTATAAGCTCTTCGTAAACAAGCGTATCATTATGTTTAATATCTTTCTCATTTTTTAACAACTCTTTTATATTGTCCGCAATAATCTGTGCATCATTTTGTCTAGATTGAACGTTTGAGCTATCTTCTGGTGAAAGATGTGGCCCTATATATTTGTCAAAAATATTTACCGGAGCTCTCTCATGTAAGTCAATAAATATATGAAACATATTTTCACCAAGTTCTGGTCTATTTTTTGCATCCATTTTAAAGCCGATAACCGAAGTTACAGAAGAAACATCATTTTTATCAATATTTTTAAGTATGATATTCTCCAACTTAGTAACTATTTTTTCAGTATCTGTAAGTTCATTGTTTATATTTACTTTTCCATAAACATATATTTGCGTGTTATCAAAGTCTGGAAAGAGCTGAAATTTAGACTGCTTTGCCATCATGTATGTAAAGCCTAAGATTGTAAACACAATGACTAAAAGTGAGGTTACTTTTCTTCTAAATGCAAAGTGCAGAACTCTATTATAACGATCATACATTCTATCCCAAAATCTTTTTGTAAAACTCCCCTGCTTTGAAACCTTTAAAAAATCATGAGCATGAAGTGGTAAAAAGTAAAAAGCTTCAAAGAGTGACGAGAGTAGTAAAACTGTAATCATTACAGGGATAATTTTTATAAACATTCCCATCTCACCTGTCATCAGAAGCATAGGTAAAAATGCAAATACAGTTGTCAGAGTAGCAGTTAAAACTGCTGGAAACATCTCTGTTGCTCCAGTTATAACTGCCTCTTTTCTTTCCATCCCTTCTTCTAAGTGTCTGTAGATATTTTCAGCCACAACTATCGCTTCATCTACTAGCATTCCAAGAGCTATAAGTGCCCCTAAAAGAGAAAGCATATTAAGACTGTTTCCAAGTATCTCAGTAGCTATAAGACCTATCATAAAACTAACAGGTATTCCTACCCCAACAACAAGAGCAATTCCTCTGTTGATGAAAATAAGCATCGCTAAAAATACAAGCATTAGTCCAAAGACTATATTTGAAAAAACAATATTAAGACGGTTTTTAATCCAGATAGATGTATCGGTATAGATATTATAGTTTAAATCAGTATACTTAAGTTCCTGCTCTTTTAAAAGTTCACGTATATCTCTTACTAAGGCAATCGCATTTCCATTTTTACTCTTAGTAACATTAATAGATACATTTCTAACACCATTGTAGTGAGAGAGTTCTGTCTCATCACTCAACTTAAATGAAACATCTGCAATATCACCAATACGTAGTTTAACTCCACCAATACCGATAATGGTATCTTCTAAATCTTTTTTATTTTTCTCACCATTATATGTAGAGATGTAGAGGTGATGTGCTTTTTGCTTGATAGTTCCAACGGGAAAGATTGAACTTATATTTCTAATAGCTGAAACGATTAAAGCAGGCTGAAGTCCATACGCTTTAATCTTTTCATTGTTAAGCTTAATATCCAGTTCTTCATCTGCATCACCACGAATCGACACTTTACTCAAGTCTTTAAAACGAGTCAATTCACTTTTTAACTCATCTGCACGTTCAAGAAGTACTTCTTTACTTACGTCACCAGAGAGAGCTATCAAGACTAAAGGAAATGCATGCGTTTTAATCTTGGCAATCGGTTCACTCATGTCAGCCGGAAGATCTTTTTTTACAGCTGCAACTACATCTTTTACATCATTTAAAACACTGATGTTATCTGAACCTGTTTTTATATCAGCACTTATACTAAACGAACCATTTTTAATGCTTGTAACAACCTCTTCAAGCTCATCTATGTTTTGCAGGTCATCTTCTATACTTTGAACAACCATCTTGTCTAAAATATCTGCTGAAGTTCCAGCATAACCACCATTTACAGTAACTTTATCCATATTCATCGGTGGAAATATCTCTTTAGGTATGTTGATATACGCAAAGATTGACATCATTAAAATGAATGTTAATAACATATGATTTAATAGTGGTTTATTTATGGAGAATTCTATAAATTTACGAATCATTATATACCTTTAGCTATGTTCTAAAAAAGTGTGTCTAGTATCTGATTTTTAAACTTTATCGACTCAACTGAAGCACTTATGATTTTGTTCTCTTCTTTGAGCGTATCATACTCTACTTTTAGTTTTGAGATATCTCTACTTTTAAAGTAAATCTGTTGTTGAATATAGATTTTAGGAAAAAGAAACATTCCAACAAAACTAATGGTTAAAATAATATACATAAAGTACGTAAAATCTAAAGTTTTTTTAGGCGAAAGTACTGAGCCTACTTCTTCTAGAAGTTCGGTTTTTTCACTCATACTAAATCCATCTGAAATATTCTCATCTTTGCACTTCTACTTCTCACGTTCTCTTTAAGTTCATCATCTTTTGCCATAAGGGGTTTTTTTGTTATAACTTTTCCAAGTTGATGATTGTTTCCACACGCGCATCTCATTGCTTCTTGCGGGCAGATACAAGATTTTGACCAAGATGCGAAAGATTGTTTTACTATACGGTCTTCAAGAGAGTGAAAAGAGATTATTGCTATCTTTGCATCTGGAAGTTTTGCAGTTTCTAAACTCTTAAGAAGTGACTTTAACTCTCCAAGCTCATCATTAACCTCTATACGAATTGCTTGCATTAAAAGTGTTGCAGGATGGATTTTTTTACCTCTTGGCATATCAGCTTTGAGGGCATCACTTAACTCTTTGGCAGATGAAAAAGGACGTCTCGCCACTATCTCAAAAGCTATTTTTTTGTAATTTCTAAGCTCTCCATACTCGAGAATTATTGTTTCCAACTCTTTTTTTGAGTACTCATTTACGACAGTTGATGCAGTTAATGGAGCATCTCTGTCCATACGCATATCAAGATTCTCACTCTCATATGAAAAGCCTCTATCTTTTTGGTCAAGTTGCAGAGATGAAACACCAATATCAGCTAAAATACCCTTTATCTCTCTTGCATCTGTCTCACGTAAGATATTTTGTATTACAGATGAAAATCGCCCTTTTCGTATGCTTACTCTATCTCCAAACGCAGCTAATCTCTCAGTTGAGAAATCTATAGCCGTTTGATCTTGGTCAATTCCAATGAGTTTAATGTTTGGGTTTGATTCTAAAATCATTGATGAATGTCCACCATACCCCATTGTACAATCAATTATAATCCCGCTCTGTATATCTTTAAAAGTATCAATAATTTCTCTGTAAAGGACTGGAATATGTGGAATGTTTTGCAAATAAAACCTCGTAGTACTGTTTTTAATGAATTATACATCAATTTTGTGTAATTTAATTCTTTATAAGGTATGATAAAGAAAAAATATAGGAAATTATATGTTGGAACAGTATGAAACAGGGATTTTAGCACTTGTAGCTCTTTTAATTATTATATTAATCTACAGTATTGTAAAAAGAAGAAGTTCTAAAACTAACAAGTCAACTGATATGCACAAAAGTTCTGAAGAACTGGCTCAGATTGAGGTTAAAGAGATAGAAGAAGAGCTTGTAGTGGATAGATATGATGATACTGAAGAAAATCTTGAAGTAGTAGTTCAAGTTAAAGAAGAACTAGAAGATGAGTTTAGCGGTAAAGAAGAGGGTTCATTCGGTGATGTGCCTCACCATAGAAAAACTGATTCTGCACCATCAATAAAACCTAAACATTACATCAAGAAAAGAGCTGTTCCACCTCACAATAAAATTACAAAAGATAACTTCAAGGAGTTTTCAGGAGAAAGAATTCTTGTAGCTGAAGACAATTTAATCAACCAAAAAGTTATTAACGGCCTTTTGGCGGGTTCTGGAATTGAGATTACTATTGCTGATGATGGTCAAGAAGCTTTAGATATTTTAGAAAAAGACAGCAACTACCTGCTGGTTCTTATGGATGCTCATATGCCAAGAGTTGATGGCTTTGAAGCGACAAGACAAATTAGAGCTAACTCTAACTACGACCATATCCTAGTTGTTGCTCTTAGTGGTGATACTGCTGCCGATGACATCAAAAAGATGACAAAAGCTGGTATGAGTGAACATCTTGAAAAACCACTAAGAATGGAAGCTCTGTATGATATTCTTTATGCATATACGGGAACTACTTCTAAAATAGAAGATAAAGATGATATAGATATTAACGTATATGTTACAAAAGAGTTAGATGGAGACCAAGGTTTAGATGTATGTGGTGGAGATGAAGATTTTTATCATGAAATCTTAAATGAGTTTATAGCTACTTATGAAAACTCTACTCAAGAGTTAGGAGATTTATTAAGAACCGGAGACCTTAGAGCTGCTGATAGACTACTTCTTGATCTTGTTGGTTTAACTGCAAATATTGGTGCTAAAAATCTAAATGATATTTCACAAATCATCAAAGCTTCGCTTAATGATACAACGGAAAAAAGTTACCTTACTTTAGTTGATCAATATAAAACTTCGTTAGAGAATCTAATCAAAGATATTAAAGAGTATAAATAACTCTTTAAATCTACACTCTACATCCCACCAAGAGCTTTTTTTACATTATCATCAGCCATGGTAATATTCCATACAGGTTCCCAAACAACATCTACTTCAACTTCTTTAATATCAGCCATTTTTTCAACTGACTCTTTTACCCACTGCTGAATAAGCTGATGCATAGGACAAGCTTTTGTAGATAAAGTCATAGTTACTTTTACATTTCCATCTGCATCACATACAGCGTCATATATAAGACCCATCTCTACAAGATTAAAACCAACCTCTGGATCTATTACTGTTGAGATAGCTAAAAATAGTTCTTCTTTTGAATACATTTATTTTCCTTAATTTTATTTTACTAATTTTATTTGAAATTAATCATGTAGAATAGACTTCTTGCAAACGCAATAGCACCAACCACTAAAAATGAAGCACCTGCGTTTATAAGAATATCCGTTTTTGTAGCTATGGCAATGGCTATTAAAATAACACCTATCGCACTAAATACAAACTGTGCTTGTGAACTTTTATATGGAACCATATCAACAAGCATAGGAACTTTTTGTTTTCCAACAAGTGGAGAAAATCTCTCAAACCATACAAGAAATGGAATTATTTTATAGATATGTCCAGTGATTAGAAATGAGATAAATCCATAAAAAAGCATCCATCCAGAAGCTAGTAAAAATTCCTCTCTCCTGGTTATAAAATATAGTATCCCAATAGCAATTGCTATTAACATCGAGATGTATGAAAACATCATAGATATTGCATAAACATCGTTCTCTTTTCTAGGTCTCGTAGAGTAAATAATATATATGATATAAAAATAAAATCCCAAAGAGATAATAGAAGAGGCATAACCTAAATATTCTAAAATATCAGTATGTAAAAGTGAGCCAAGTACAACTAAAACAACACCTATGCTCATCATAGAAACAGAAATCTCTAAAGGTTTCATAGAGAAGCCGTGAGAAAGTGTAAACATAGGAACAAGTACAATAGAGAGTCCCATGATAGTTATCATGATATATCCTCCTATTACTAAGTAAACATGTCCATGAAGCAGTGCTGCTATGTCTAAAGTAATAGTTCCGGCATAAGAGAGTGCCATAAGCAGTCCAAAAATGATACCAAAAAATAGAAATGTATTTGAGATTAAAACGCTACTCATAATAAGATTTAGTTTCTCCACCTTAAAAATTGTAAGAAAAATCTCCATCACAAAAATCATCATAGATACGAGAACTAAAACTCCCCCATAAGGAAGCAGTGCGGGAGAGTAGAGAAATCCAAACACCATTAATACGCTTCCAATAAGCAGCAGTGGCCAGATGGCATAAAACAGTTCAACTCCAAAGTGCCCTACTTCAAGGATAACAGGAACAAGTTGTGCCATTCCTCCAAAGATTGTCATCATTACAAATCCAAGCAAAAAGAGATGAACAAAAGCTAAAACTTTTGGATCTAAATATGATAAATTATCTGTAGAAAAAGAGAATATAAAGATTGCGGATATAAGATAAAAAAGAGCCCCTATTATGAAAAAAGGAGCTATTAGTTTAAAAGGAGGTGCAAAATCTTGCGAAATTGGTGTCATTTTTATATACTAGCTGTGGCAAGAAGTTTGATTTAAATCAGAGTCTACACCTGCATTTACATTTGTAAAAGTGACTTTAACTAAGCCACCATCAATCTCTTGTGCATCATAAGCAACATCAGCTTCTAGTTTACCAAATAGTCCACCTGGAGCTTTATGGTTAATCATTACTAAAGAGTTGTTTGTATTTTTTATGAGTTTAAGACCACTCATTGCGTTTACCATTGGATGAGGAGGTCCCTCTGCTGAAGTATCAAAATAAAATGTACTCTGACCATCTTTTGCTAATTCAAAAAAATCTACTGTTGCTCCAGCTACTTCTACTTTAGTTGCTTCACTTGGAATGTTTGACATAATTAAAACCTTTTTTTTCAATTGTTAAGGTTCATTATAATAAATATTGAAAAATATAATATTGACATTTATCAACAAATAGTTAAATATTGTCAAAAAATATCAAATTTATTCAAAAAGTACTTGAAGTCCCTCTCTATTTGTAATAATATATCCATTTGAAGTTTTCTCAACCAGTTCTAATGTAACAAGTTTTTTAAACATTCTTGATAATGTTTCAGGTGTCATATGAAGATATTGAGCAAGTTGAGAGTGCTTCATACTAAGTGCTTCTTCATTTTCACAAATATACTTTGCTATTCTCGCTGTTGAGTCTAAAACAATGTTAAGTGATATTACACTCTCTAAATTTTTGATTTTCATTGAGAGGGATTTAAAGAAGTTTAGAGCAACCTCTGGGTTATGGAAAAACTCTTTTTTAAACTTTTCAAAATCAATCTCAATAATAGTTCCATCTGAATCAAAACTACCGGATGCAGGATACGGAAGTCCCTCTAAAGTAACCATTTCAGCCACTAATGAAGTGGGTTTAAACCTATGTAAAACTATCTCATTATTTTTCAAGTCAGTCTTATAAACCTTTAAAACACCTTCTGTTAAGAGAATCAAAGAGCTCGGCATCTCTTTTTCATAAAAAACAATCTCACCCTTAGTAAACCTCTTTTTTCTTGAAAATGAAGCGAGTAGTTTTAACTCTTTATCATCCAGGTTTTCAAAAAAAGATATTTTTCTTAAATCTTCAATATTGTACATTATCTTATCTGCCCGCTTCCATAGATTTTAAACTTATATGTTGTTAAACCTTCAATACCCATAGGTCCACGAGCATGTAGTTTATTTGTAGATATACCAACCTCTGCACCGAATCCAAAAGCTCCACCATCAGTAAAACGAGTAGAAGCATTTACATATACACATGCTGCATCTATTGCGTTTAAGAACTCTTCTGCCGAAGTTATATTTTCAGTGATAATAGCTTCAGAGTGACCTGAACCAAATTTTACAATATGCTCAATCGCACCATTAACACCATCTACAACTTTTATATTTAAAATGTTTGCTAAATACTCAGTATCATAATCTTCATCAGTTGCGTTTGATACTTCTATAATACTTTGAGTATTTGCACAACCTTTAAGTTCAGTATGAGCCTTGTCAAATTCCTCTTTAAAAAGTGGCAGTGTATCTTTTGCAATAGCACTATCTACAAGTAGAGTCTCCATCGCATTACAGACACCTGGACGTTGTACCTTTGCGTTTAAAGCAATAGCTATTGCTCTATCTATCTTTGCATCTTTATCTATATAAGTATGGCACTGACCTTTATCATGCTTGACAACACTTACTGTTGCGTTTTGACTTACATGCGCTATTAGCCCTGCACCACCACGAGGGATTATTAAATCTACATACTTATCCATCTTAATAAGCTTATTTACACCCTCACGTGAGGAGTCTGGAATTAATGAAATAAGTGATGTTGGCAGACTATTTTTAGCCAAAACATCTTGAAGAACTTTTGCAATAGCTCTATTAGAGTGTTCAGCTTCTTTTCCACCCTTTAATACACAAACATTTGAGCTTTTAAAACATAATGCCGCAGTATCTGAGGTAACATTAGGACGAGACTCATAAATAATCCCAATTACACCAATAGCAATACTTACTTTTTCTATCTTTAAACCATCTTCTGTAACCCAACCATCAAGCACACGGCCTACTGGCTCTTTAAGTGCTGCTATCTCTTCAATCGCAACTGCCATAGAGTCTATACGACCCTCATCTAAAAAAAGTCTATCCATTAATGCAGATGTTAAACTATTTTTCTCTCCATCAACCATATCTTTTGCATTTGCTATTAACAAATCTGATGTATTAACTCTTAAAGCTTCTGCCATCTCTAATAAAATTCTATTTTTTTCACGTCCACTTAATGTAGATAAAACTCTACTTGAGGCTTTTGCTTCACTTAAAAATTGTTCCATATTATTGCCTTGTTTTATTAATGTTATAATATCATAAAAAAAATTAGGACTACTATGAAAACTATCACTTTTATTGGAAATGGCAATATGGCTTTGAGTATTGCAAAAGGTCTCAAAGAGAGTTATAATATTGAAGTAGTTGGAAGAAATTTAGAAAAAATAGAAAAATTTGAAAAAGAGTTAGGTGCAGATATAGAAAAACACCTAATAAATAATTTCAATATCCAAGATAAAACAGTACTTTTTTGTGTAAAACCTGCAAATGTTGAAGAAGTAGCCAAGCAGTTAGATGGAAAAGCCAGAGTTGTTTACTCCGTACTAGCTGGAACTTCAGTTGAAAAACTACGCTCAAACCTAAACACAAAAGCAATAGTAAGAACTATGCCAAATCTCGCTGCAAGTGTTGGACAATCTATGACTACACTTACTGGTGACGTAGAGTTTAAAGAAGAAGCAGAGGAACTTTTGGGAGCTATCGGAACTACTAGATGGTTAGCGACTGAGAAAGAGATAGATATAGCTACAGCACTTGCAGGAAGCGGCCCTGCTTACTTAGCTCTTATTGCTGAAGCTTTAGCTGATGGGGCTGTAAAACAGGGTCTTAAACGTGATGATGCTATGGCTATTATGCGTGGTCTATTTGGTGGTTTTGGAGAGTTAATTCAAGAGGTTCACCCTGCACTACTAAAAGATGGTGTTATGAGCCCTGGAGGAACGACTGCGGCTGGATATGGTGCATTAGAAGATGGAAACGTGAGAGCATCTTGTATCGATGCTATTGAGAAGGCTTACAAGCGTGCTTTAGAACTATAAGGTTCTAAAGATTTACTCAATTATAAAAACTTTAATATCTCTTTTTCTATATCTTCTTTTTCTATAACATCACTGTGAACTACTTTTTTACTAAATAACTCATTTATCATAGCTGGTATCTCTACATTTGCTTCTTTAGAGATAGCTTTGAGTGCTACTTCATCTTTAGTATTTTCTTCGCCTGTCAGTGCACTTGCAATTACAGGTGAAAACTTTGTCCACTCTGCAGTTGAGTAGATAATAGTTGGAATATCTTTCGTTGCACATGACTCATATGCTTTAAAACACGTAGCAGTATGTGGATCCATTAAGTAGCCATTGTCAAATGCAGATTTAATATACTCTTTTCCTTGCTCATCAGAACAATAATCAGCAACAAATATCTCTTGAAGTTGAGAAAGTTCATCAGCGGTTAGTGTATAGATTTGTTTCGTATCAAGATCATTCATTAACTCTCTTGTACGCTGTGCCCCATAAAGACCAAAAAGTACACGCTCAACATTTGAAGATTTTAAAATATCCATAGCTGGAGAAGTTGTAAGAATTAGCTCTTGATCACGCATATCATAAACACCAGTCTGAATAAGACGAGTTAAAATATTGTTCTCATTTGAAGCGATGATTAACTTCTCAATAGGAAGTCCCATAAGCATTCCATAGTAAGCACCAAGAACATTTCCAAAGTTTCCACTTGGAACATTTAGATAAATTTTTTCGCCTATCTTTGTAATATCTTGTCTAACAAGCTCTAAGTAGTTATGAATATGATAAATAATTTGAAAAATAATACGTCCAAAGTTTACAGAGTTAGCAGCTGAAAGTGCAATATGTTTCTCTTTGAGAGCTGCTTCAAAACTAGGCGACGATAAAAGGTTTTTAAGAGCTGCTTGAGCATCATCAAAATTTCCATTTATCCCTATAACTTTTAAGTTTGAAGCATCTTCTGTAACCATCTGTAGACGCTGAACATCAGAAGTTCCCTTTGCAGGATACATACATGCAACTTGAATATTTTTCTTGTTTTTAAATGTCTCTAGTGCAGCTGGACCTGTATCTCCACTTGTTGCAGCAAGAATGAGATAGTTTTCGCCTCTTTTTTGAGCAACAGACGAGAGAATATGACCAAATGGCTGAAGAGCCATATCTTTAAATGCACGAGTGGGACCGTGATATAACTCACTTACATAAAGATCTTCTTTGACTTTAACAACAGGAATAGGATTAGAAGAATCATCAAATTTATCATAAAGATTCAGAGCTTCATCTATAACACTCTGCTCAATATCAATTTCAAAACGTGAGAGTAAATCTGATGCTAGTTCTTTGTATGAAGAGCTAAGGTGTTTGTTTAAAAATTCAAGCCCGAGTTCAGGAAAAGCAGATGGTACATAAAGCCCACCAAAAGAAGCTATTGGGGAGAGTATCGCCTGTGAAAATGTTACTGTTTCAGATTTAGTTTTATCGAATCCGCGAGTTTGAATAAAGTTCATAAATTTCTCTGTTTTATATTTTTGAAATTATATCTAAAATTGACTATATTTTAAATATTTGAACTCTAGTCGTCTTCCTCTCCCTCATATTGTAAGAAAATAACTGTAATCCATATAAGCATAATAATCGCAACAATTTCATAGCCAATTGCCCATACTATAGGAAACGAAGAAGTATCAAGCATTTGATAACTATCTACATTACCTCTAGCAATAGTTAAAAATAGAAAAACACTACCAACAATATATGGAATTAAAAGTATGTAGAATGTGTATGCAACACCTTCCCACTCTTCTGGAACATATATATAATCTTTAAAATCAACTTTTTTAGCACCAAAGCTTCTCGCCTTCGTTTTTCTTGTCTGAGTAGCTTTTTTATTTCTCTCAGCATTAAGAATCTGATTATAATAGTACATGTTACGCTGCTCAGTCTGTTTCTCTTTTATTTCATCCATAACATTCCCTGTTAATTATTAACATAATTATAGCCCGCTTAGAATTAATACAATATTAATTCTACTATTGAAACAGTCTAATTGGATTTATATGGTAAGATTTTTGTGTAACTTCAAAGACAAGTTCATCACTTACGCGTCCAATCGTATAACCTTTTTTAATCTTTTTACCTTTTTTTACATTTGGTGAAATTTGAGAAAGATTTGCATAGATAGTGTGAAGACCATTTTTATGTTCTATAATTACAATATTATCTAAAACAGCTGTTTTATGAGCATAAATAACCTTCCCATTAAATACAGTTTTCACTTTACTATTAGCTTTTCTTGGCTTTAAGGATATTGATTCATTAAAAATTTTTATTCCGTAGATTGGGTCAGTATAAGTGCCATATTTTTTAGTAATGGTGTAAGAATCTAATGGAGCTATAGTTTTTCTACCTCGATATTTTTTCGTCTTAATAGCTTGATAAGAACTACCATGTTTTTTAACCTTAGGCAGCTTCTCATTTGAGACTATACTTTTACGTCTAAAAGCTGCCTTTCTATCTTTTTCCTGTTTCACTTTTTTAGCTTCATCTATTTTTATAATATTAAGTTGTGCAAGTGTTTTTTTCAGAGTATTTTGTTTACTGATAAGCTTTTTCAACTCTTTTTTATAGGAAGATTTTGCAAACTCTAGTTTTTTCAGCGCTCTCTTATTTGCTTTTTTTGTCTTAAGTAGTTTCTTTCTTTTTCTATCAATATTATTAATCACTACTTCAAGTTTTCTTGTATGCCCTTTTAAAACGTCGATATTTTTAGAATTTGAATAGAACTTTTTATTTAACTTTTTTGCTCTCTCTTTAGATTTACTGAGCATATTTTTTAAAACTTCGAATTCTATAAGAGATTCTGCATTTACAGCATAATCCTCTTCAATAATTACAGATAAAGAAACACTCTGAGCTATCACAAAAACAAGCTCTTCTTCTATAGAGTTTTGCTTTTTTTTCAACTTATTTTGGTAACCTTTTAGCTTAATAAGTTGTATGGTATTTTCTTTATATGAACTCTCTTTTATTTTGAGCTCTTTTTTAAGTTTTTTGAGATAATTATTTTGCTTTACAAGCTCTATTTTCTGTCTTAAAATCGCTTTTGCTGTCTTGGCCATTTTTCTATTTATATTTGAGTAATTTTTAGAAAATGAGCTCATTTTAGAGTTTGTTTTAAAGATTTTTTTATTTACATCATCTTTAGCATTTAAAAATAATGTAACTAAAAGTAAGGCTAAAAGTAAACGAATCATACCTCTTCTTTATGCCCTAAAACTATCATAGATGCTAACACAACCGATAAGAAAACTGACACACCTAAAAGCAGTAAGAAGTCATATAGAGGGTCGAAAATCATAATTTTTATGCCTATATAATCAAACTGTTGTAAAACCCATCTGCTTGAAGATAGATATGAAAAAAGTCCAAAGGCTAAAGCACTGGCAAACAAAGCATCAACAATTGAGAGTCTAAAAAGAACTGCTGAACGCAGCCACGTAGGTGCACCAAAAAGCCCCATAATACTCATACGTTCATTATGTTTAAACTGCCATATTCTAAGCTCTTTAAAGATAAGTAAAATAGTTACAACAAACATTGAAACTGCAAATACTGAGATAACTGTTTTGAACAGTAGAAGTAACTTATATGTCGTATCATGATTACGAGAAAAGTTTTCCACCTTAGTTATATGTTTATGTTTTAAAAGGTTTTTACTCAAACTTTCTATCTCTTTTGGCGTTGGATAGTGCGTTAACTTTATTTTATAAAATTTTGGAAGTGTCAGTTTAAGGAGTTCCATATTTTTTGATGTCATTCCTGTATTTAATCTCTCTATTACAGTATCTGGTGTTAGTTCTGATACATCATCAATTATCTTACTTGAGTCAATAAGTTCATCGGGATTTACTCTTTTTAAAGAGACAATAACTACAGAATAAGTAGTTGCTAAATTCTCTTTATAAGCATCAATTGACCTATCTACAATGATAAAAACCTGTAGAGAAAAAAGAATACTTAATAGTGCAATTACTAAAGAAAGATGGTTTTTAATTGACTTCATGAATACTCCCGTACTCGATGTGAAAATGTTTATAATCAACGTTCATAGTCTCTGGAATATGGTGAGTTACAACTATCACAGTAGTTTTAAGTTGCGTATTTGCACCCTCTAAAAGATTCCAAATAAGTTGTGATGAGTAATCATCAAGGTTACCTGTAGGCTCATCGGCTAAGATAAGAATCGGATTGTGTGAAAGTGCCCTAGCCATTGCCACACGCTGCTGTTCACCACCACTGAGTTCTAATGGATATTTACCTGCTTGATGCTTCAAACGAACATGCTTAAGTAGTGAATCTACTTGATTCTGAGTTACAGTTTTTTCATACCCATTTATGATGAGAGGCAACATTATATTTTTTTCTATTGTCCACTCTTTAACAAGTTTATAATCTTGAAAAACAATACCGATATGTTTTCTTAGAAAGTTAAGTTTACTCCCAGATACATCTCGTAGTTCAACACCACCAACAACTAAACTGCCCTCTTTAGGTTTAAGTGCACCATACATAGATTTCAGAAGTGTTGATTTCCCACTACCACTAGCCCCGGTTATAAAGATAAAACTACCAGAATTGATAGAAAAATTCACCTTATTAATAATTGTTTCATTGTTTGAGTAAGACAGAGAGAGCTTGTCCGCGATTATAACTTTATCCATTAATAACCTTGTCTAAGAACTTGTGTGCGACTATATTACTTTTTGATTTGAGTGGAATTTCTGGATAGTATGAAATCTCATCACCATCAATTAGTATGTAAGTATGTTCAGGTCTATCAAAACTTCCCATAGAGATACGAAGCATAACACCATTTTGAGTTTTATATACTCTCTCAAAATGAATAAATCCGCCATCAAATCTCTGTGTAGTAGCGTGTAGCTTAAAAACGCTTTCACGTGAGGAAGTGAACGTAGAAAACCTGAAATCACCTTCAATCACTAAGGGTGATGACTCCTCCTCATTTATCATAGTTACATCATAAATATTCTTCTGCATCTTTTTCCATCTATCTTCATATTTCGAACTTATGGCAATATCTTTGTTTTTATTTATAAGAAGTACAGTCTTATTAAACGCAATGAAAGTCTCATAAGAGTAAGCATAATAGTTTTCACTATCTGTACGTAGTTCAAGTTGTCCATCTACTTTTAAAACACGTCTAGCCTCTTGAATGAATGATGTAGAGATAACTCTTCTATGTGGTTTTTTATCCCATGGAACGGGAAAGTGAACATAAACATTTCCAACAATATTTGAAGGAATTAGTTCCATAAAGAGTCTTGCATCATAATCAAGTACAAGTAAGTTATCCAACTCTTGAATAGTAATCTGCTTTAAAACTTGTTCAATTGAAGGTCTATGAATCTCTATACCTATAAAAAGTATATCAGGATTAGCAACAACTTGATGAAGTAAATGACGACCGGAGCCAAATCCAACTTCAACTCTCACTTCTCTATCCATTGGAAAGTTTTGGGCAAAATACTCTATCTTTTTAAGGGCGCTAGAGTCTTGAAGATGAATATTTTTTTGATACTCTGGAACATTTGAGGAGATTACCTTAAGTTTTGCTACCTCAGCATATTTTAAAAGAGCACGATGAACACTATATATAGAAGCTGGACGAGTAAGTTTATCAGATTTGAGCAGAGACCTATTTTCTTCTACTTTCACTAAAAGAAAAAACTCTTCCTCATCTAGTGTAACTGATATTAACTTCTCATCTTCATGATTAGAATTTGATGCGATGAAGTTAAATTTAACCTCATCAGTGGAGCATGGAAATTCTATCTCTTTAAACTCTTCTATATGTAAATGCGGCATTAAATCTCGTTTAAATCTAGGTCTTGTATTGGTGAGATAGTCTCTTTGCTCTCTACTTCTTGCACGGGTGCATCAACTATCTCGTTTTGAGTTGCTTCTTTTTTAGCTGGTATCATTTTATCTGATTCTTTGGTTTTAATTTTTATCTCAATACTCGGCTCAGATTTTATACCATATTTATCAAGACCATAAATTATATATGTGTACTCTGAACCTGCTAATATTTCTTTATCTACAAACTTATTGCCCTTTACACCTTCAAATTCTTCAGTAACTTTATCTATCCAGCTTTTTTTATGTGTTTTTACAACTGTAAAAGTTTTAATTCTTGAATCAGAACTAGTCCAAGTAATCTCTATATTTTTACCAACCTCAATTGCTTTTACAACATCAGGAGTCTCTGGTTTTGGTAGAGCCATTCCCTGTATAGATAATTTTTTATGTTTAGATTCTAAACCATCTTTATCTACAACACTCACTCTGTAAAAATAACTTTTTCCATCTTCATCTATTTTATCTTCAAACTTATTGTTATGAAGTGTAGCTACTAGATCATATGATCCATCTACACTCTCAGATCTGTACACATAATATAGCTCGAAATCTTTAGCAGTTGATTTTTTCCAGTTTACTTTGATTTTATTAGGAAGATTTTTAGTTGTCGTAATTTTACTAATACCCTTTGGTAGAGCTTTTGTTATAACTTTAACAATTTGACTTGGTGAAGATGTAATATCATCATATGTATACACACGAACACGATAGTTATATACAAAGTTATTATTCAAATCTAAATCTATATATTCCGCATTTAATCTTCCCTCTACTACAGCTAGCTTTGACCACTCCTTATCTTCAAGTGTTTTTCTCTCAATAATATATGATTTAACTTTCTGATTGGAGTGTGGTCTCCATATAATTTTTGCAGATCTTGGCATATCTGTAATACTGTGAATCCAAGAAACTGATTCTAATACTGGTAATGAGTTTAAAACTATAACACGACTTTGTACACCTTCAGACTTTTTAGCAAAAGTTTTAAATGTATAGCTATATTTTGTATCTGGAACTACGTTTATATCTACGTAGTGAGTTGTAAATCTACTCTCAATTGTTTTATAATACTCTAACTCACCCATAGTCTCTTTTGTGTCTGGATGTTTTTTGTAGATATAAATACCCTTAACTCTAGGGTCCTTAATACTCTTCCACTCAAAAGCTATTGCCTTCATATCTACAACTGTACCATTTTTAGTCAGGGTAACCATTGGAAGTGTAGAATCAATTACTACCTCTTCTTTTGGTTTTGGTGTTGCACCACCACAACCACTAAGAACTAGTAGTGAAGCTGCGCAAAATGTACTCAGTGTCCATAACTTCATTTATAATCTCCAAATTAAATTTTTTATCTATATTCTCTTTCATTATATCATCAAATTCTGCATGAAAAGACAATCTCTCTTTAGTTGTTGGATGAATAAAATATATTATGTAGGCATGTAGCAAAATTCGTTGAGCTTTTTCTACTTTTGGATTTAGTGCATAGATATGATCACCTATAATATGACGATTCATACTCTCTAAATGCACACGAATCTGATGTGTTCTACCAGTAAAAAGTTTACATGCTATAAGCTGACTTCTTTCATCAGCACTTAGCGCCAACTGCTTAAACATAGTCTTAGCATACTTTCCATGCTCTAGCCCACAAGCCATTTTTAAGCGGTTATTAGCGCTTCTACCTATATTTGATTCTATAACAGTAATATCATCTTTAAGAGGTGGAGTAACAACTGCTATATAGTATCTTCCCATACTCTTATCTTGCAGTTGTTCAGACAAAAACTCATGAGCTCTGTTATTTTTTGCAACAACCATTGTTCCACTAGTTCCCTTATCTAAACGGTGAACTATTCCGTGACGTTCTTCTCCACTAATAGTTGAGAGTCTAATGCCTTTGTGTTTAAGCCAATCAACTAAAGTTGCTTCTTTTACACTAGGTGCCGGATGAACTGTAACACCACTAGGTTTATTTATAACTAAAACATCATCATCTTCATAAAGAATCTCTACATCAAAATTAACGTCTAAAGCTTTTTCTTGCTTAGCCTCTGGAAATTCTACTTTTACAGTCTGATTTACTTTTAGCTTTACACCAGGACGAGGTACTTTCTTACCATCAACCCAAACGCAATCCTGCTTTATCAGTTGTGCTATTTGTGAGCGAGTTTGACCTATTTGTGTAGCTAAAAATGTGTCTAATCTTTCTGTTAAATTACAAACATAGCTTTTTGTTTCTCTCATTATGTCCCTTTTCACCGAAACTTTTTATTTCATAAAATCGTGTTACTAGTTTTGTGATACAATTTTATACATAAAGTCTGGAGTTATAAATTTGTGGAGATTTGATAAGAGTATTTTAGCACAATTTGACTTTTTTTCTATCATTCTAATCATACCTTTGATAATAACTTCTAACTGGCTTATAGGAGAGGTAGTTCCAGCACTTGCACAAAAGCAGAGTGCTTATGTCAGTGTCGCATTTTTAGCCTTTATAGTTGTCTTTTTACTCCCTATTCGGCGAATGAGTTGGCTCATTCCTCTTATATATTGGATAAATATTTTACTTCTTTTAGCTGTTGAGTTTTTTGGTCACGCTAGACTTGGTGCACAAAGATGGATAGAACTACCTTTCGTAAATGCAACTATTCAGCCATCAGAGTTTGTCAAACCTGCACTTATTTTAATGCTCGCATTCCTAATACATAGAAATCCACCTCCAATTCATGGCTATAGAATCAAAGATTTTTTAAAACTCTCTTTTTATATTTTACTTCCATTTATTCTCATAGTTAAGGAACCCGATTTAGGAACAGCTTTAGTTTTACTTCTTATAGGGTACGGTGTTCTCTTCTTTATTGGTGTTCATTGGAAAATTTGGGCTACTATCATTACTGCTATAATTCTTTTATCACCAATCTCATATAAATTTCTACTGCATGATTATCAAAAAGTAAGAATAAATGATTTTTTGAGTGAAAAACCATCATACCACGTTCAACAATCGATTATAGCTATTGGTTCAGGAGGATGGACAGGAAAAGATAAAGAAAATGCAACTCAAACGCAGATGCGTTTTTTACCTATTGCTACAAGTGATTTCATCTTTGCTTTTGTAGTTGAAAGAACTGGTTTCTTAGGAGCACTAGCACTAATACTTCTTTATGTAATGCTCATTTTACATCTTCTTAGTCTTAGTATTTTTAACACTGATTATTACATTAAAGTAGTTACTGTATCTATCTCTTTTATGATTTTTATATATATGGGTGTAAATATTGCCATGACCATAGGTTATGCACCTGTTGTAGGGGTTCCACTACCCATGTTTAGTTATGGTGGGAGTAGTTTTATTAACTTTATAATGCTCTTTGCGATAATGCAAAACTTAATTACATTTAGGTATAGAGATATGTATGACGTTAGAGGTACAAAAAGCTTTGTTTAGGGTGATATTAACCACGAACCTCTTTAATAGCAGCATATGCTTCATTTAAACTTTTTGTTTTCTCTTGTGAAAAATCTAACATGTCCTGAGGTAAGCCTTTAGAAATAATGGAGTCATAGTGATACTCTTTCATAAGTCTTCTATAGTTTTTCTTTATAATGTCAAAACTATCACTAGGGGATGATTCTAACTCTTCATAATAACTCTGTATTTGACTTACAGTATTATTTACACCTGATTGATTATTACTAAAGTTTGAGTACTCTCTATTGTAGTGCCCATTTTTTGAGGCGTTTTCAAAATTTTTAAATGCTTCGGTATAGATAAGTCTCATTCCTACAAGTAAAAAGAAAGTGAATGGGAAAAAGAGAATCCTAGGAGCAAATATAAGAAGTAAAATACCAATAACAATACTTCCAAAACAGAAACCCAGCCACATTACTTCAAGAAAGATTCCTAGGGCAATAAACGCAAGTCCTAATATTTTTTTCATAATTATTAATATCCTTTTTAGAAATCGGATTATATCTAAAATGGGAAGTTTTTTTTAACATAGAGATTAGTATGTTTATTTTTAAATTAGTTGTGCATAAGATTTTAAGTGAAAATAATTAAAAGAAATGGCGCGGTGGACGAGATTCGAACTCGCGACCCTCTGCGTGACAGGCAGATATTCTAACCAGCTGAACTACCACCGCACCTATATAATACTTTTTAAGTTAGCATAAAAACTTGTTTTTGAATTTAGATGTGCTAAGGTTGAAGCGAAGTGTACTTTAGTACATGAGTTTCAATCTTCGTGCATATAAAACAAAAATGGTGGGCATTACAAGACTCGAACTTGTGACATCTACCTTGTAAGGGTAGCGCTCTACCAACTGAGCTAAACGCCCTCTGCTTTTTACTTTACTCTGCGTTAAGTTTTCTTTTGGATACTTACGTATTCCTCTTTCAAACTTGCCTTGATTAAAGAAAAAATCAAAAGTTTAGAATTAAATCTAAAATTTCTAACACCAATTAAAATGGCGACCCCTAAAGGATTTGAACCTCTGTTCCTACCATGAAGTGATAGTGTCCTTGGCCACTAGACGAAAGGGTCACTGTAACTTTCATTAACGAAAGGTTTGTAAATCAATGGTGGGCATTACAAGACTCGAACTTGTGACATCTACCTTGTAAGGGTAGCGCTCTACCAACTGAGCTAAACGCCCAAATTTTCTCTTTTTAGTTTTTGCTTCGTCGTTTCCTCTTTCGGATACTTTACGTATACCTCAATCAGTCTCTCCTTGCCTAAACAAAAAATAGATTAATTTGAAAATATTCAATCTAAAAAACAGTGGCGCGGTGGACGAGATTCGAACTCGCGACCCTCTGCGTGACAGGCAGATATTCTAACCAGCTGAACTACCACCGCTACTTTTAAGTAAGTTGTTATTAAATTTAGTTAATAACTTCTCATTAAGTTCTTGTTTTTTAGTTTAAAAAATGGTGTCCTGTGATGGATTCGAACCATCGGCCACATCATTAAAAGTGACGTGCTCTACCAGCTGAGCTAACAAGACATTTGCCTCTTATACTTAAGAGGTCGAAATTATAGACAAATAGACTTTATATGTCAAGATATTTTCTCTTAAATTTAGAAAAACATCTCTTTATCTATGAGAAGAAGCATTTTTATAGCATATAGTACACTTTGGTGCTGTACATAATTCCTATCACCGCTAAAATGTAGATGTTCCTCTTTATGAAAATCTTTACTTCTTACACCAATATATACAGTTCCAACCGGTTTCTCCTCAGTTCCACCTGTATCACCGGCTATACCACTGATTGAGATAGCATAATCACCACCACTAACATTGAGTGCACCCTCACTCATCTCACGTACAACTTCAAAACTAACAGCACCATTCTCTTCTAAAGCATTATGATCAACTGCAAGCCAGTTTTCTTTGAGTGCGTTTGAGTATGTAACCAAGGATCCATCAAGTATTTTTGATGCTCCATTGTTTTTAGTGAAATAGTAACTAAGCAATCCACCACTACAGCTCTCAGCAAAAGTAATTTTTTTCTCAGCTTTAAAGAGAGTCTCGATTATATATTGCATAATATTTGATGCTGCTATAAGTTTCTTTGGAAGTAGTTGCTTTGCTGAGTGTATAAAGTTAGATATCTCACCATACTTGTTACTAGATATATTAACTTGTACCCAGCCTTGGACTTCTTGGACAACATTTATAGATACATCATTTGTTTGAGCTATTGGAGTAAGTATCGCTATAACACTCTCACGTGACTCTTCAAATACATGTACTGAAGCTTTAGAGTTTTGATTTTCTAGCAAGATTTGAGGCATATCTTGAGCTTCATCTATTTGCAAGACATTGGTAATAGAATTTTTATACTCTAAAAGGTAACTTCTATCTGTGAAAACTGTACATTTTTGCGGTAAAAGCATTCCATCTTGAAGTATTTGGTTATCACTTGTAGCAGTACATATAAGTTTACCAATAGTAGAGAAGTTCTGTTTTGTGGTTATAACTATTATATTATCATAAGAGTTTAGCTCCTCTTCTAGATATAAAAACATAGAATTATCACCCTCTTTGAGATAGGTAACAGAGTCAATAAAATCAGTTTTTTGCTCTATTTTTCTAAGTACATAATCTCTTAAAGATGAGTTATATACAAATTTGTTACCAATGAAGATAAGATGCAGTTTCATAGTATATATAGCCCTCATAAATGAATTTATTTTCGCTTATTATATCACTATATACTTATTAAAAGAAGTTTTTAAATGATAAAGAGATATAATCCAAAACTTTTTATACTATATGTAGAGGCAAAAATGGATTACAAAGACACACTACTTTTACCAACAACTTCTTTCGCAATGCGCGGAAACTTAATAAACAATGAACCTAAACGCTACGAAGAATGGGATAAAACAAAAGTTTATGAGAAAATGAAAGCTAATCGCAAAGATGCGGAAAGTTTTACACTTCACGATGGACCGCCCTATGCAAATGGTCACATTCATATCGGTCACGCACTTAACAAAGTTCTAAAAGATATCATTGTTAAACATAACTATTTTGATGGTAAATCTGTACGTTTTACTCCAGGTTGGGATTGTCATGGTCTTCCAATCGAGCAACAAGTTGAAAAAAAACTTGGTGGAAAAAAGAAAAAAGAGCTTTTAGAAGTTTCAAAAGTAAGAGAGCTTTGTCGTGCTCACGCTGCTAAGTTTGTAGATATTCAAAAAGAGGAATTCAAAACTCTTGGTATTTTAGCTGATTGGGAAAATCCTTATGTCACTATGGATTATAAATTTGAAGCAAATATATACCGTACACTCTGTAGTGTTGCTAAAAAAGGTCTTTTAATTGAGCGTTCAAAACCTGTTTACTGGTCATGGGCTGAAAGAACTGCACTTGCTGAAGCTGAAGTCGAATATGAAGACAAAGAGTCTCACTCAATCTATGTTGCGTTTGAACTGAGTGATGAGGCAAAGGCTAAAGCTGATTTAGCTGGTAAAAAAGCTGCACTTGTAATCTGGACGACAACACCATGGACTCTTCCATCAAATACAGGTATCTCTCTTCACCCAGAAGAAAAATATGTGCTTACAACTGATGGATATATAGTTGCTAAAGCTCTTTTTGAGTCTCTACTAGAACTTGGTGTTGTAAAAGGTGAGATAGAAAAAGAAATAGACTCTAAAATACTTGAAAATCAGGTAGCAATTAATCCACTCAATGGAAGAACTTCTAAGGTTATTCTAGGTGACCATGTACTTATGGATAGTGGTACAGGTGGTGTTCATACAGCTCCAGGACATGGTGAGGATGATTATCGTGTAGGCCTTAAGTATGACTTAGAAGTTGTTATGCCTGTTGATGAGACTGGATGTTTTGATGAGACAGTTGTTAAAGAAAAACTTCTTCCAAATCCCCAGGAGTTTGTTGGCAAACTTATCTTTAAATGTAACGACAGAATATTAGAACTTCTTGGAGATTCTCTTCTTCAAGAGTCTAAATTTACTCACTCATATCCACACTGCTGGAGAAGTCATACTCCACTTATCTTTAGAGCAACTAGACAGTGGTTTATCTCTGTAGATGAAAAGCCAGCAGGTGAAGATAAAACTCTTAGAGACATTGCACTTAGTGAAGTTGAAAAGACTCTTTTCATTCCTGAAACTGGAAGAAATAGACTGAACTCTATGGTTGAAAATCGTCCTGATTGGTGTATCTCACGTCAACGTGATTGGGGTGTTCCTATCGCGTTTTTTAGAGTTAAAGCAACTGGTGAAGTTATCTTTGATGAGAAAGTTTTAAACTATGTAGCGATGATTTTTGAGATGCAAGGTAGTGATGCTTGGTACTCAATGCCGATAGAAAACCTTCTATATCCAGGTGCTGGATATAAAGCAGATGAAGTTGAAAAAGTAACTGATATTTTAGATGTATGGTTTGACTCTGGTTCAACTTGGAACTCAGTTTTAAAATCACGTAACTATGATGCTGGTAAATACCAAGCTGATTTATATGTAGAGGGAAGTGACCAACATCGTGGTTGGTTCCAATCATCTCTATTTTTATCTGCAGCAGTTGAGCATAAAGCACCATACAAAGGTGTATTAACTCATGGATTTACAGTTGATGACAAGGGCGAGAAGATGTCTAAGTCAAAAGGGAATGTTATCGCTCCAGATAAGATTTTAAAAGAGTACGGGAGTGAGATACTGCGTTTATGGGTTGCTTCATCTGATTATCAAAGTGACTTGAAAATATCTCAAGGAATCTTAAAACAGATCTCTGAGAACTACCGTAAACTAAGAAACACTTTTAGAATTATGCTTGCAAATATCAATGATTTAGAGACTCTTACTCCATATGAAGAGATGGGTGAGTTAGATAAGTGGATTTTAGATATTGCTGCAAATGTACTTGGTGATGTTCATAAATCATTTAGCGAATACAACTTTGTAAATGGTATGAGTACACTTAACAATTTCATCGCAAATGAGCTGAGTGGTATGTATATCGATATGACTAAAGATTCACTCTACTGTAATGCTAAAAATGACCCAAGAAGAATGGCATCTCAAAGTGCGATGGCAATCATTACAAAGTCACTTCTTCTACTAATGGCTCCAATCTTAACATATACTGCAGATGAGATTATAGAGCATTCTCCTGCCATTGTTAAGGGTGATGCAGAGTCTATTTTTGATTTAACTTATAGCGGAATCACTACAGGTGAGTCAAACTTTAATGCGGAGTATATGACTAAAGCACGTGAAGGTTTCGGTTCTGTTGTTGATGGCCTCAAAAAAGAGAAAATTATAAAAAGTACTCTAGAGTTGATTATCTCTACTGAATCAACTATTGCACTAGGGCTTAACTCTACCGATGCTGAAGATTGGTTTGTTGTATCTTCTATTTCAAATTCAGTGCAAAATGAGGCATTAGGTTCATTTGAAGTTGATGGAGATAAATTTGTTATTGCTAAAGCTCATGCACATAAGTGTCCTAGATGTTGGAAGTACCAAGCTAGCGAAGAAGATTCAACATGTAGCAGATGTGAAGAGGTAGTAAGTGCCTAATTTTTCAGAGCCAGTTTCTCTTACATTTATTGGAGTTTCTATAGCTCTAATATTTATAATGGTTGGAATTGGTATATTTGCAGTCCAGAAGTTCAAGAACTAAATAGGAAATTTAAATGCTAAAAATAGCACTATCAATATTATTATCACTTTCACTCACATCTTCACTTCATGCCGAGGCAGATGCATTTGATGTTTATGAGTGGATGGAAGCATTAGATGGGGAGTGGTTACTCTCACCTGCTGATAAACAGACAGGAACAAATTCATATAAACATAAAGCTGTTCTTCCTCTAATGGCAACTGACAAACCTGGAATTACTTTTAAATCAATTGGAAAAAGCAGTACAGTTCAAGAAGATTTATTACCAAATACTCCTAAGCAGATGGTAACGATGTACCATTGTAAAGATCTTGAGTGTAATTATATAAAGGCAACTCACTACTGTGTAAAACAGAATCAGCCAGAGTTTATTGCCAACTTTAAAGAGAGTACACCTACTCATATTGTATTTGACTGTGACATGAGCACCGATATATGTCAATCCAATGAAGACCATGTACATAAAATAATACACGAGATTACAAACAACGGTAAACACCTTAAAAGCTCATATCTCAGCTGGGAAAATAAAAAGCCAAAAGCGAATAGTTCAATCTATCATTTTGATAGAAAGTAATAGATATTAAGGGAAATATACTAGTTATTTTTCTTTAAAAAATTCACATATATCAACTTCAAGAGCTTTAGAAATCTTATACAACTGCTCCACATTATAATGTTTATTTTCTAGTCCAGCTTCAATTTTTCCTATACTACTCATAGATTTATGTCCAATAGTTAAAGCTAAATCTAACTGTGTAATATTTTTTTCTTTTCTTATTTTTCTAATATTGTTAGCTATCAAAGAGTGATATATTTTTATCTGATTATCACTAAACTCTAAATATTTCATATCTTCCCTATAGTGAAAACTTTAGATTAAGTTTATAAAAGATAAAATTCTTTATCCATTCCCTATAGTGAATATTTATATCTAAGAAACCATATTGTCTGGAATTTGGGATATGCCTATTTATGAAAGTAGATTGGTAAATTTAATTTTTGGAGTTAAAATGAAAAAAATATTATTGGGGATATCAGTTGCAAGTACTGTTATTTTATTAAGTGGATGTACTTATCATAGTGAATCATTGGATTATGCGAAAAAAAACAATTTATCTGAAGATATTTATTCTGATGTAAAAATTCAATGTGTAACAGACAATAAGCTAAATAGAAGTCAAATTAAGTCTAATATAACAAAAGAAATAGGTAGTTCTATGTACAGTGATTGCGATTATGCCTCAAGTAGCATGAGAAAAAGCCGTCCACAAATGGGTATGTTGAAATATAATGCTTGTATTGGTCTAGCCAACTCAACAAATGTTTTTTCAAAATCTGAAAAAATGAATGAAGCCACTACAATAAATTATATTCATACAAAAAATATTTATAAAGAAAAAGAATATGGATATTGGGGAAGTGAAACTATTGGAAATAAAATTATAATATTTTCACATGGAAACATTATAGATAAAGCTTTAGAAAACTATGTTAATAGTAATCAACTTCGTTGTGATAATATAGAAGGAATGAAATAATGAACAAACTTTTAATTTCAATTTCAATTTTAATATTTACTTTATTTATTGGATGCTCAGCTAAGCTACCAAAACCATACACACATAAAATTAAAGAAACAGAACTAGCGCATTATAAAAAACAGATATTACTAAACCATGCTGTAGATATAGTCAGTAAAACAGTAAAAACACAAGAAGGTTGCATATTAGTTCCAAATTTATCTACTAAAGCTACTTGCTATGTTATAAAAAAATCTACTATTATTCGAAAAGATTCAATTAATTGGCAAGAGAGTAAAGTATTTGTAAAATTTATAAATAATGTAGAAAGCAAACTATATAAAGAATATGAAAAGCAAGTGCATGACTATAAAAAATTTAAAATTCTTTTTGATAAGGCTGTTCATTTAAGAAAAGAAAAAACAGAACGATTAAGCTTAAGTATAGTAGATAAAACAAATATTTTAGACACTAAAGTATTACTAAATGTGCAAAACTGGATTAAAGTCACTAAGCCGCATAGACCTTATTCCTTACAAGCATACAGCACCTTAGTAATAAATCCAAAAAATGTTTATTTAGGTGATACCGTTACAGAAAATTTTAATGAATTTTTTCAAGACCCTAAAGATGTTTCTGAATATTTACCAATAGAAGCATCTATACCTTATAAATATAGAAGATCTAATACTAAAAGCAGATATGACTTAAAATATGAAGAAGTTGTTTATAAGTATCCTTATAATAAATTTCCAAAAGAGTCTTCTTTTAAAATAAAAAATGTATATTTTGATTATATTCCATATAATTACTATGCAAAAAATGATCATATTTCAATAGAAGTTATAAATAATTCTAATGATGGAGTTGATATGTATAGAAATTGTCAATCCTTTACTATTCTTAATACAACAAATGAGTTTATAGAAATAGAAAGTATTAATTTAAGTTATATAAATGGATATAAAGAAAATATTCTTCAAAAGAATAAAAAAATAATAATTCCTCCCAAAGACAGTAGAAAAATTGATATGCAACGGCAATTCAAATCTCATGCTTATGATAGAGTTCAAGTAATATCGAAAAATCAAAAAATTAACTATGGCTTTTCAATAAAATATAAAATAAATAATCAGGACAAAACATTTTATAAAACTACTCAATATTCTATAGCAGATTTTAAATAGAAATAATCTCTCAAGTAAAAATATAACTCTTTAATATTACAATAGCAATGTTCAAGGTTATATGGACTTCTTTTATAACCTAGACCCTTGATCTAATTTAGGGTAACAAAAATTTTAATTTTCCATTATTCCAATCCAATTTGGAATCTAGTTATTGAATTAAACAATGAAGTCTAATAAAGCAAGTAAAATTTATCTTTATTGAAATGTATTGATATCTCAAAGAGAACGATAAATATTTTTAGCTATAATGCAAACTATTATTTTAACGAAATAGGAAATTTAATGATTACATTAAAAGAAGCCCTAGAATTATCAAAAGAAGAACTAGTAAAATTTAAAAAAGATTTAAAAGCTAAGATTGAAGCTAGACCTGAATTAAATGCTTATATAGATGTAAACAATGTTGGTGATGGTGTACCTATCGCAATAAAGGATAACATCCAGGTAAAAGATTGGTCAGTAACATCAGGCTCTAACATTTTACAAGGCTACATCTCTCCGTATAATGCAACTGTAATCAACAAACTGCAAGATGCTGGACTAAGCCCATTTGGTAGAGTAAATATGGATGAGTTTGCTATGGGTTCAACTACAGAATCTAGCTTTTACGGTAAGACTCAAAATCCTCATAACTCTGAGTGTGTTCCTGGTGGAAGTTCAGGTGGTTCTGCTGCTGCTGTTGGTGCTGGTTTGGCAATCGCTGCATTAGGAAGTGATACGGGTGGAAGTATTCGCCAACCTGCTGCATTTTGTGGAATTGTAGGGATGAAACCAACTTACGGTCGTGTATCTCGTTATGGTTTAGGAGCTTATGCTTCTTCACTAGACCAGATTGGTCCAATGACTCAAAATGTTGAAGATGCTGCAATTTTGTATGACATCATAAGTGGTTCAGATGAGAAAGATTCAACAAACGCAAAAATGGATGATAAAGTTACTCCTAATCTAAACGCAGATAGAAAGCTTACAATCGCTGTTCTTCCTAAGTATATAGAAAATGCAAGTCAAGATGTTAAAGATGCTTACGCTAAAGCTATAGAAGCGCTTAAAGCTGCAGGACATACTATAATTGAGAAAGAGATGATGGATGCTAAATTTGATATCTCTGCTTACTATATCACGGCAACTGCTGAAGCTACAACAAACTTAGCAAGATATGACGGTATTCGTTACGGTAATCGAGTTGAGGGCACAAACTTAGAAGATACATTTGTAAAAACTCGTAGTAATGGTTTTGGTGATGAAGTAAAACGCCGTATCATGCTTGGAAACTTTGTTCTTTCAAGCGGATATTATGAAGCTTACTATGTAAAAGCACAAAAAACACGACACATTATTAAAGATGAATATGCAAAAATATTTGAAGATGCTGATCTAATTCTATCTCCAATTGCACCCGGCACTGCACCTAAATTTGGAGAGCTAGATAATCCTATGGATATGTACCTAAGTGATATTTACTCTATCAGCGTAAATCTTGCTGGACTCCCTGCTCTATCACTTCCAATCTCTAAATCAGCAGAGGGAATGCCAGTTGGACTTCAACTAATCGCTAAAGCTTATGATGAACAGACTCTCTTTGATGGTTCACTAAGTCTTGAGAAACAGATAAAATACAACTCTTAAGATATATATTAATTATTAGTTATATATCAATAGAAAAAGGTGTAGAGTGCAAAATAAAAAAGTTTTAGTTATGTGTACAGGAAATAGTTGTCGTTCAATTATTGCAGAAGCATTAATAAACTCAAGGCTAAAAGGTGCTCAAGCTTATAGTTGTGGAGTAGCTCCAAGCGGAAAAATAAATCCAAAAGCAAAAAAAATTTTAGAGCAACATGGGGACTGGAATGATACATATTTTTCAAAATATTTAGATGAAGTTATTGATATCGAGTTTGATTTAGTTGTAACTGTCTGTGGTCATGCAGATGAGACCTGCCCTTCATTTCCTCGTCCAGTAAAAAGAATTCATGTAGGTTTTGAAGACCCAGATGGTGAGGAATTCACTGCGTTTGAAACAACATACAAAGAGATAACAGATATACTTCTTCCTAAAGTAAAAGAGGAACTTAGTTTATAATGTGGAAAGATTTTGTTGATTATTTAACATTAGAGTTACTCAGTCTAACTGGTCGATTAAATGAAACTGTAAACTTTTTCATCTATGACACTATAAAAATTTGGTTTTTACTTCTAACTATTATCTTTGTAGTTTCTTACCTAAGAACTCATTTTAACACTGAATACGTGAGAGCTTATCTTCAGGGGAAATCTGAGTTTACAGGCAATGTATTAGCTGCTCTGTTTGGAATAATAACACCTTTTTGTAGCTGTAGCGCAATACCTCTATTTTTAGGTTTTATTCAAGCAAGAATTCCTATAGGTGTAACATTCTCATTTTTAATCTCCTCACCTATGAATAATGAGATTGCCATAGCTCTTCTTTTTGGAATATTTGGCTGGAAAATTGCAGCTATTTATATAGGCTTTGGCCTTTTAGTTGCTATCTTTGGTGGCTACTTTATAGGTAAAATGAATATGCAAAAATATATACTCATGGATGTAAAACCTATGGAAGGTGAACTTGAAGATATACAAATAAAACTTACATTTAAAGAGAGAATAAACGAGGCTTGGGACTATACGGAGGAGATATTTAAAAAGATTTGGTTTTATGTTCTTATAGGTGTCGGAATTGGTGCATTTATACATGGTTATATCCCTGCTAATTTTATAGCCTCTTATGCAGGCGCAGACAATCCTTTTGCAGTACCAATAGCAGTACTAATGGGTATACCAATGTACTCAAACGCAGCTGGAGTTATACCACTCGTAGAAGTTTTAACAGCAAAAGGTATGTTGCTTGGAACTGCTCTTGCGTTTATGATGGCTGTAACTGCTCTAAGTCTGCCAGAAGCAATGATATTAAAAAGAATACTCCATATTAAACTTATAGGATTGTTCTTTTTAATTGTTGGTTTAGGCATAATAGGCATCGGATATCTATTTAACTTCATACTATAGATTGCACAAGTGTAATGAGCTTCCCGCTGAGGGAAACCAAGTGTTAACGTAGTCAAAGGGACTAGTTCCTTTGGCGTAACAAAATAAGTGAAGGGTTCCCTTCATTTTATGAAATAAAATTAAGGAGAAGAGATGAAAATTGAAGTATTAGGAACTGGTTGTGCAAAATGTACAACACTTCTAGAAGTTGCAAAAGAAGCACTATCAAAAAAAGGTGGTTTTCACAGCGTTGAAAAAGTGGAAGACATTCAAAAGATTATGGATTACGGTGTTATTAATACACCAGGACTAGTAATAGATGGTAAAGTTGTAAGTACGGGAAAAGTTCTCACAGTGGATGAAATTTTAGCTTTAATGAGTTAACTTTACCTCTTTTTAACAACAAAAAAGATACAATCGCGAAATTATAAACTATCTAAACTCTTAAAGGAACCCCATGAGAATTCGTAAACGCGCACTAACATTTGAAGATGTTTTATTAGTACCACAATATTCTGAAGTATTGCCAAAAGAGGTATCATTAGAGAGTAAGCTAACTCGTAACATCTCTCTTAAAATTCCTATGGTTTCTGCTGCTATGGATACTGTAACTGAATACCGCGCTGCAATTGCGATGGCTAGACTTGGTGGTATCGGAATTATCCATAAAAATATGGATATCGAGACACAATGTAAACAAGTGACTAAAGTAAAGAAGAGTGAAAGTGGGATTATTATAGACCCTATCTTTGTTCACCCAGATGCAACACTAGCGGATGCTGAAAAACTTATGAGTGAGTATAAGATTTCAGGTGTTCCTGTTGTAGATGGTCATAACAAACTTCTAGGAATTCTTACAAATCGTGATATGAGATTTGAAAAAGACATGAGAAAACTTGCAACTGAAGCAATGACACATATGCCTCTTATTACAGCTACAAAAGGTATCTCCCTTGATGAAGCTGGAGATATCATGCATAAAAATAAGATTGAAAAGCTTCCTATCATTGATGAGGATGGCTTCTTAAAAGGTCTTGTAACTATCAAAGATATTAGAAAACGTATCGAGTATCCAAACTCTAACAAAGATTCTTTTGGCAGACTAGTTGTTGGTGGAGCTATCGGTGTTGGTCAACTTGATCGCGCTAAAGCTTTAGTTGATGCTGGCTGTGATGTTTTAGTTCTCGACTCTGCTCATGGTCATTCAAAAGGTATTTTAGATACTGTTAGAAAAATCAAAGAGACTATGGAAGTTGATGTAATCGCTGGGAACATCGCAACGAAAGAAGCAGTTCTTGCATTGATTGAAGCTGGTGCTGATGCGGTTAAAGTTGGAATTGGACCTGGTTCTATCTGTACAACAAGAATTGTTGCCGGTGTTGGTATTCCACAAATTTCTGCGATTGATGAGTGTGCTGAGGCTGCTCGTCCTCATGGCGTTCCTGTTATCGCAGATGGTGGTATTAAATACTCTGGAGATATTTCAAAAGCTCTTGCAGTTGGTGCTTCATGTGTAATGGCTGGTTCACTTTTAGCTGGAACGGAAGAGTCTCCAGGTGAAACTATAATGTTTCAAGGACGTCAATACAAATCATACCGTGGAATGGGTTCAATTGGAGCTATGCAAAAAGGCTCAAATGACAGATATTTCCAAGAGGGAACTGCAGCTGATAAGCTAGTTCCTGAAGGAATTGAAGGTCGTGTACCATTTCGTGGAAGTATTGCTGGGATTGTGCATCAAATGATGGGTGGACTTCGTGCATCTATGGGTTACTGTGGTAGTGAAACTATAGATATGTTCTGGGAAAAAGCTGAGTTTGTTGAAATTACATCTGCTGGTTTAAAAGAAAGCCATGTTCATGACGTAATCATAACTCAAGAAGCTCCAAATTACCACGTATAGGTAAAACACTCAATGAATGAAGTAAAATATGCAGGATTTTGGATTCGTTTTTTTGCTTCATTTGTAGATACTCTTTTTTTAGCTCTACCCGTAGCTATAGTCATCTACTTTTTAAGTGATGGTAACTGGTTTGACTTCTCACAATATCAACAAAATATAAAAATGGCAATGAGCGGAAATATCAATGCTTTGAATCATCTTCCTAAAACCGATAAAACATGGGAAGTAATAAATTTAATAGTTACAATCACAGTAACTATGATTTTTTGGAGAAGATTCAAAGGTGCTACACCTGGAAAAAAGTTTGTTCATATCAAAATTGTAGATGCTAAAACATTTAAAGATATTGATAACAAGCAAGCTATTACCCGTTCACTTGGATATATTGTATCTATTCTTGCACTTCTAATTGGCTTTATAATGGTTGCGTTTAGAAAAGATAAACGTGGCTTACATGATTTACTTGCAGGAACAGTTGTCATCCATGAAAATACTCAAGAGGTCTAAGAGAGACTCTCTTTCTTTACCCCTTGATTCCATCAGCTCTTGGCTCAAGTAAAAACCTAAAAAATACTTTTATAAAGATTATAAACGGCACACTCCAAAAAATTGCAGACCATAAATAAAGTTGCATCGCGTACTCTTCATAAAATGGTATTAATCCACGCATAAATGTAGCTAAAATAATAAAAAATACCATAAAATGAGTATGGATATTTGATCTTAATTGTCGTCCTGTATGAATCCATCCAATAGTTATCATAACTATAAGGTATGAGAGACCTAGTCCACCAGCAGTTATAAAGTGTCTAAAACTAGATACACCTATCCCATCATTTACTAATACACTCCATCCCATAAGCCCATAGCCTAAACCAAGCATGAGAAAGATGAAAAACATATAGATTACATAAGGTTGGTTGAGTATGAACTTCTCTTGTAAATTATAATCACTTGTAATAGCAAAGATAGCAGCAGCAGTTGCTAATCCTATCCAACCTAATGCAGAGTTCGTTGGATACAGGTACTCTACTATTGTAAAAAGAGTGACACTAAAAACAGCTAAATTTGTAAGAGGAGGTCTTGAGATATATATGTCATCTATCCCCTTGTCTTCCATCAGTTCATTTACTGCTTCCATATTGACACGACGCATTGCTAAAAGAATAAGGACTACTATAGCTCCAAGTGCAACTCTAAGAACACTCATACTATCACTTTCACTCCATCCTAAAATAGAAGCAAAAAACCATACTTCGATACCAAAGATAGCCACTAAAGCATAACCTAAAGAAGCGTGACGCTGTAGTTTATCTAAGACAACATCTTTCGCAAACCATATAAGCCATCCAAGCATTGCAAGATTCAAAATTGCTGTAAGGTATATACCCGTTATATCTATAAACCAAAAGCTGACACGTCCAGCTATCCATAAAAGCATAATATATTTTAATCGTTTTCCTACAAATGGAATCATCCCTGGAAATAGCTCTGGTAATCCAGTCGTTAAAAACGCCATTACTCCAGCAGTTAGTACTCCAAAAAGCATCTCATATATATGCCAGATTAAAATATTGTCCATAAAAGAGATATTTAGATACCCACTCCAAACTAATCCCCATAAGACCATCGAGAGTATAAAATAAGGTGCTAAAAGTAAAAATATTGGACGAAATCCATACGAAAGATATGTTGGTACATTCTCTTCATCTGGATAGTAGAGGTAGTGATTTGTAGCGTGTAATTTTTCTTCTTCTTGAGTTTTCATTAGTTTAGCTCCAAAGAGTTGAGTTCAAATGTTTCGATAATATCTCTGTCTTGTAAGATTTTTGCACTCTCGTTATAAACAAAAGTAGCATCTCTTTTTTCTTGTGGTAAATCATAAGTAAATTTTTTCACTATATGTCCCGGATCAGCTTTAAGTAGAAGTATCTCATCACTCAAACGAATTGCTTCCATAATATCATGGGTTATAAAGAGTATGGAGATATTTTCTTTTTGGCTAATTTCTATGAGATGTGTTTGTAACTCTTTTTTTAACCCAATATCCAATGCTGAAAAAGGTTCATCTAAAAATAGAAGTGATGGTTTTACAACTAAAGCTCTTGCAAAACTAACTCTTTGTTTCATCCCACCGCTTAAATCTTTTGGAAACTTCTCAAAGTCCTCCTCTTCTAGTCCAAACTTTAAAGCTATCTCTTTTGCTTTTTTTATGGAAGTACTCTTTTTTTCACCTTTTGCAAGTAAGCCTATAGCAATATTATCTATAACATTTTTCCATGGAAGAAGTCTTCCCTCTTGAAATGCAAAAGAGGAACTGTCAAAAGTATTTGTTACACTACCTTCTTCAACATCCAAAAGACCAGAACAAAGATGAAGCAGTGTAGTTTTACCACCACCACTTGGACCGACTATAGAGAGGATTCTTCCCTTTTGAAGGGTAAAGTTAATATCTCTTAAAATCTCTGTGAATCCAAAATGATGATTTACATTTTTAAGTTCTAGTTTCTCCATAACTCTACCTCCCTTTTAATCGGCTCCAATATAATGTATTCTATAAACATTAATGACCCTATCATAATTGTAACAAGAGCAAGTGCTGTTGGAGTATCAAGCTGACTTCTTGCAACTGCAAGTAAGGCACCTAGTCCATCACTTGTAGCTAAAAGTTCTGCCATTATTACTATCTTCCATGCCATACCAAGACCACTTACCCAAGCAGGGAAAACATAAGAAAAAATATGTGGAAAATAGACATCAAAAAATTTCATATGCCAAGGAAGCTTGAAACTATCTGCCATCTCTTTTAAGTCTCCATCGAGTGTACGAGTTCCCTGCAGAGCACCAACAAAAATAATGGGAAAAGAGGCGACAATAATTGTAAAAATAACAGTCTCATCTCCCATACCAAACCATATCATTGCCAAAACTATCCAAGCAATTGGTGGCATCCCGACAAGTATAGTAACAATAGGGCGACTCATCATAGAAGCTGTTGCAAAAAAACCAGCAATAAGTCCTAAAAGGGAACCAAATACTAAAGAAAGTCCAAATCCAACTGATGCACGATAGAGTGTAGTGTTTATCTCAACCCATACACTGTCATCATAAAGCATTGTATAAAGTGTTTTAAATGTCTCAAGTGGAGATGGAAGAACAAGATTACCATATACTTGATTACCAACATCCCAAAGTGCTACGAACAAAATGATAGACGCAATTGCTCCCCATCCACTCCATAGATATGCAGGAAAGTCTTTTACTATTTTTAGTATAAATTTCAATATAAATCCTAATAGTGATAATTGTTATTGAAATAATACAATATTTGATATTGATTATCAATGATATAAATCAATTTCTTTAAGTTAATGAAACAACATGCAACAAAACTAAAGTTTCTGTATATATCTTCTCATAAAAGGATCTACAATAATATACTTTTTCCCTCTCTTCTCAACAATTCCTGTCATAACCAAAGAGTTGATAATAACATTTGCATTTTGTCTACTGACTCCTAATTCAGCAAGAATTTTCGTGTGACTTTTATTTTCAGTAAGAGCTTTTAGAGCAATAACATCATATTTTTTACCTCTGAATTTATTTAACTCTGAAGTAAAATAACTCTGCTCTTTTTTAAATATTATCAGTGCTGCTAATCGTATCGAATAACAGTGTATATTTATTTTGTCTTCAAGTAGAGCATTAATAAGCACTTCTTGAGCAATTCTAACCATATAATATGGAATCCCTTGGCTAATCTCCTCTACCTCTTTTGCAAAATTTGATGGGAGAGAGATCTCTTTTGAGTAAAAAATATCTTTAAAACTTTTTGCAAAATCATCGCCTTTCATTGTTGGAACCTCTATGTGAACTGCAAACTTATAAAATGCAGATGATTTTTCAATAAAAATTTTAGTCATGAGAGCATATTGTGAACCAGCAAATAAAAAAACTACATTTTCTTGTTTTTGAAAAATGGTTCTCATTGTATCGGTGAGCTCATTTTTAGACTGAAGCTTATCTATCTCTCCAAATTCATCAATCACAAATAGAAACTTAGTGTTTAATTTTCCTGCGACTATGTTAGGTAGTGTCAATGCATGTGCAAGTAGCTTGTCTTCATCAGCCTCCTTTAAAAGTTTCCCAGTTGTCTCTATTGAAATATCATCAATAGAGAGTTTAAGAGCTGTTAAATGGTTTACTAGGTCTTTAAAAAATGACAAACTAGCATCTTTGAGCTTACTCAGTATTCCATATATACCCAATATGCTATAAACTTCACTAATAATGTGTTCTGCAAATATACGCTTAGAGTGAATTTCCATAATATCTACAGTAATAATTTTAAAGTTATGTACATTGTTATCAATTACTTTTTTAATTATAGAACTCTTCCCAAATCTTCTAGGTGCAATTAAGACTACCGATTGATTTAACCCTATATATGTTTGAAGCTCTTTAATAATCTTTTTTCTTCCTAAAAAAGATGAACCTTTGGCTATCTTTCCTGTTTGAAACTCTTTCACCATTATTCTCCTGTAGTGCAATCATACACTACATATTAAATTTTTACTTTTTTGTAGTGTGATATATAAGTACAATTATACTCTATTACTAATTTGTAGTCAAGGATTTCATTACTGATAACAAAATACCTTCTAAGCAGCTTTTCACTGTTTATTTTAACTCAGTCTTGACAATCTAGAATAAGTTTGTAATAAATAACTAGCCTAGTAGAGTAACAAGTATTATATTGATAATGAATATCAATTTAATAATCTATTAAGAATTTTATTGATACACTTTCCTTATTGAAAATGATTATCATAAAAGGAATAAGATGAAAAAGATAGTAATAGTAAGTTTAATAGGATGTGCCTTACTTCAAGCACAAGTACTTCCAGGAATCAATTCTAAAGGTGGAGCAATGACTTTACCAGAGGGTAAACTGAAGATGGGGATGAAGCATATCTATATGAAAAGAGATAGCATGTATAATGGAAGCAAAGAAGTAACAAATCAACAAAACCTTGATGCAATAGCGAATATCACTCTTTTAGCACTTAGATATGGTGTAAGTACAAACTTTGATGTAAGAGTAGTTTTGGCATATAAACAGATAGAAGCAACGGCAAAACTTGGTCCTAATGATGTTGCTATTGACAATAAAGGGGTTGGAGATATGATAGTTATGGGAAGGTATGTTGTTCTTCCTATGGCAAAATACGGCTACCAACTCTCAATAGGTGCAGGAATAAAACTGCCAACTGGTTCAACAAATGATGGCTTTAAAAAAGCACCACCTTTTGCACAACACACAAACACTCCACTCCCAACCCAGATGGGTACAGGTGAGTTTGAATACAAAGCAGAGCTTGGTATCTCAAAGCTTATTAATAAAACTATGAGAGTAGATTTTCATACTATGTACACTTACAAACCAAAAGCAGAACATAATTATGATTTTGGAAATGAACTTAGTTATGATTTGTCTTTTACAACAGCTCTTACAGATAAGATAAACTTAGGTATAGAGTACAACGGTAAATATAATTCAGATACAGATATGGGAGATGACACAAACCCTATTCTTCGCTCACAATTACCTTTTAAAGCATTTAGTGGAACAGTTGGCTACATCACTCCTGAAGTGGAGTATATACCGTTTGGGAAACCTAAAATACATGTAGGAATGGGAGTTTCATTCTTAGCACACTACAATGTTTCAGAGTATCAGCCACTTGAAAAACAGAGATTTGTTTTTAGAGTCGGATATTTATTTTAAAGGAATAAAAATGTCAGATATAGAGTTAAAATCAGAAATAAAAAGTTTGCTTAAATCATCAGGTTATAAACCATCAAAAGCAATGTTGTGTTCAGTTGTTAGAGTTGTCTCTATGAGACATAGAAATATCTCACAAAAACAAATTTTTAAGGTAGCTAAGGAGGTTTTATGAAAACAATAATACAACATATCAATACTTTCATTATAAATAGTTCAAAACTTAACGGTAATTACTTTATATATAGAAAAAGATTTGAAAATGGCGCAAGAGATTATAGAAAAAATTGAAGCGTTTGAAAACTTTCAAGATAATACACAAAGAAATAGAATTATAAATTTAAAAGTTGGAGAAGATACTGATATCTTCGAATTTAGGAAGATATTTTCGATTTTAAACAAACATCGAATCTATTATACATTTAAAATAATTTTTGAAATACAAATTATTGAATAGGAGAAAAAATGATTAAAATAATATTACTTACAGTAGTTCTTGCCTTTTCTGTGCAAGCAAATAAGATAAAAAAAGTTGATACTTTAGTGTTAAGTGGTCCAATGGCATCAGTAAGTCATCCACTTTTAAGAATGATTGAAATAGGTGCATTAAATGATGTTGCAAAAAATGTAAAATTTATAATGTGGAAATCACCTGATGAGCTTCGCGCTTTAACACTTCGTGGTAATGCTGATTTTATAGCAGTACCTACAAATGTAGGAGCTAATCTTTACAATAAAGGTGTAGGTATAAAACTTCTTAATGTCTCTGTTTGGGGAATTTTAGGGATGATTACAAGAGATAAAACAAAAAAAACTCTTGCTGATTTTAAAGGGTGTGAAATAGCAATGCCGTTTCGTGCTGATATGCCTGATATAGTGTTTGAAGAGATTGTAAAAAAACAAGGATTAGACCCTAAAAAAGATTTTAGACTTCGTTATGTTGGCTCACCGATAGATGCAATGCAGATGCTTGTTATGAGAAGAGTCGATCATGCACTTTTAGCTGAACCTGCTATCTCTATGGCACTTAGAAAAACAAACTCTTTTCCACTTAAACTTATAGCACCTGACTTATACAGAAGTGCAGACCTCCAAAAAGAGTGGGGAAAAGTTTTTAAAGTAGAGGGTAAAATTCCTCAAGCTGGAATGGCTGTTGTAGGACAAAAAGATGAACATCTTATAAAAAGATTTAATGAAGAGTATGCAAAAGCGCTCAAGTGGTATAAAACACACCCTAAAGAAGCTGGTGATTTAGTAAACAGATATATTCCAATGCTAATGCCTGAAGCAGTAGCAGATAGTTTAAAATATGTACAACTTAATAATATTAATGCGAAAGATGCTCAGAAAGATTTAGAGTTTTTCTTTAAAATTTTAAAAAATAATAATCCTAAAACTATTGGTGGAAAATTACCCGAAGATGGTTTTTACAAATAAATACTATATTATTTCCTCTTTTTCACTCATAAAAAAACTATCAACACTTATATTCTTAAATGCAGCGTTTAGTGAAGTGAAGAGTTGAGGAAAGTCTTGTTCCATCTTTGCTAACATTACTTTCATATTTGCTCTAGCATGAGGCATCTTTACATCAAAACGCATAGCAGGACAAGCTTCATCACCTATCGCTTCGATATCATTATCTTTTACAAACGCAGACAACTGACGTTCTCGCATCTGAATAAGTGGACGTATTACAACAAGACCATTTTCAGCAGTATACTTTGGAGCAAGTGAGCGCATCTGTCCGTTATATATAAAGTTCATAAAAAAGCTCTCTGCAGCATCATCTAAGTGATGACCAAGTGCAACCTTATTACACCCCTGCTCTTTTGCTATACTATAAAGATAGCCTCTTCTCATACGTGAGAAGAAACTACAAAATGATGAGTTTTTACGGATTTTCTCTTTTGCTAGTTCATATACTTTTGTGTCATGAATTATATGCTCAATCGAATGCTCTTTGCAGTGATTAGCTAAGGCAGTGAAGTTTTCACCCATCCCATAACCAACAGTTACAGCCACAAAATCAAATTTAAAAGGAGCACGTCGTTGTTGTTCTTTCATAGCATGAATCATAGTAAGTGAATCTTTACCACCACTAAGACCAACAAGAATTTTATCACCCTCTTCTATCAGTCCAAACTCAGCATTTGTTTTGCCAAGTTTAGACATTATTTTTTTAGATAATTTTATGGAGTTCTTACTCAAGGATTTTGTCGACCATCTTCATAACAAATTCTGCAGATTCTACTGCACTTGTCTCAAGGAACTCATCAAAAGAGAAACTTGCATCCATATCAGCTGCATCACTAATAGCACGAAGAATAAAGAAAGGCACACTCAGAGCATCACAAACAACAGCAACAGAAGCACCTTCCATCTCTAATGCATCAGCGTTAAACTCAGTTCCTATCCAGTTCTTTCTATCTTCATTCGCTACAAATTGATCACCAGTAGCGATAATTCCCTCTTTCACTGCCTTACCCATTTCACGGGCAACATCTTTACTCATTTCAATCATATCTCTATCAGCTTCAACAAACACTGCACCTTCAGGAACATACCCAAACGGATGTCCAAACGCAGTGATATCTAAATCATGCTGAGAAAGTTTTGTTGCAACAATTAAATCACCAACTTTTAAACTTTCAGAGATTGCACCAGCAACACCTGAAAAAAGAAGCTTCTGCGCACCAAAATGTTCTATCATTGTTGTTGCAGTAAGAGTTGAGAATACTTTACCTATCTTAGAGTAAGCTATTACTAAGTCTGTACCTTTATATGATGCTTCATAGTACTTATTACCTGCATATTCAGTTGTTTTATACGACCCAAGTTTTTCCAGTATTGGAGAAATCTCTTCAGGCATTGCACCCATAATTGCTATTGTCATTTTAATTCCTATATTTCAAATGTTTCTGTTAATATTTCATAGTTTGGAAGTTGATGAAGTATATCTGCGTTTGCATCCAATATACAACTGCCACCCCAAAAACCTAAGCCATCTTCAAAACCAACACGATTTACAAAGATTACTTTTGTATTAGCCTCTTTAGCCACTGTTTTAATAATCTCATACCACTGCTTTTGTATATCTAAACCATCATCACTAAAACCACGAGCTGGAGAAGCTACAAGTGCAACAACTAAGTCTGGATTCTCTTTTTTTATGTCCTGATGAATACTCTCATGCCATAAGTCTTCACATACCAGCATTGATACTTTTTTATCTCTAACAGCGAAGCTTTCAAACTCATCCCCAGCACTGAAGTAACGAGCTTCTTCAAACATACCGTAATTTGGGAGATGAACTTTATTATGTTGATTTAGGAGTTTACCTTCTGAGTAGTATAGACCTGCGTTTCTAAAGTCATTTCCATCCCTAAGTGCTGCTCCAACTACAATATCAATATCTTTACTTAGCTCTTGTAGTTCTTGAAGCTCAGAGAGCTCCCATGCATCTTCATAAAGCTTATCTTGAAGAAGATATCCATTTAATGAGAGTTCAGGAAAGACTATTAAATCACTCTCATTTTTATGAGCTTTAATAATATCAATAATCTCACCTAAATTAGAACGATTGAGTTTAGGCGAGGTTTGAGCAAGTGTTATTCTCATACTAAGAGCAGATTTCTTCTTTTACTTTTTCAAGTGATGCCATATCTGAAACATTTAGTGTTGTAAGTTCTTTAGCGATTCTACGGTTAAGTCCCTTAAGAACTGCACCATTTCCAAACTCTATAGCCATATCAACACTACCAGCTATTGCTAAAATTGATTGTTTATACTTTACAGGCTTAACAAGTTGGTCTTTTAAAAGTGCAACTGCATCAGCTTTTGTAGAGTATGGCTTAGTTGTAACGTTTGATACCACTGGAGCACTGAAACTATCACTAACCATAGCATCCATTAACTCAGCTAAAGGCTTTTGTGCAGGAGCTAAGATATCACAGTGAGATGCAACTGACATATCTAAAAGAAGTGCTCGTTTTGCACCCGCATCTTTAAAAGTTTGCTCTAATGATTGTAAATCAGATTTCATACCGGCAACAACAAGTTGTCCATCCTGGTTGTAGTTTGCAGGCCAAACTTTTTTACCATCAGCTTGTGCATCAGCACAAACTTTTTCAACTGACTCATCATCTAAACCAACAAGAACCATCATTCCAGCTTCTATCTCATCACAAGCTGCCTGCATAAAAGAACCACGTTTATGTACAAGTTCAATAGCATCTACATAATCAATAGCACCACTTGCACATAGAGCTGAAAACTCACCTAATGAGTGTCCTAAAAATAGCTCTGCTTTCGTATCGGGACAAGCATCTTTAAAAAGTTTATACGCTATCATTTGAACTAGTAAAATTGCAGGCTGAGTGAAAGCTGTTTGCCCAAGTTTTTCATTTTCTTCAAAGATTATCTCTTTAAAATCAACTCCGATTCTCTCACCTGCCTTGTTAAACATTTCACGTGCTACTTCACTATTATCGTAAAAATCTTTACCCATTCCTACTGCTTGAGATCCCTGACCTGAAAAGATCATTGCTATTTTTTTTGACATTTTTTATCCTTCTAAATATTGTTTATTTTCGGCTATTTTTTTTCTAAGTGTATTTCTATTTAAACCTAACTTATCAGAAAGTTGTAGCTGTGATTTAAATTTTTTGAGTCCGGCTCTAATGAGTGGTGTTTCATACAGATAAATTAGATTTCTATAATCACTACTTGTACCCATTTTTAAGTAGAGATAGTTCTCTATAATATTCATTAACTCTATATCATTCACATCTTGAAGCAGATAATTTATCATAACCTGTCTTCTTAATGAATTTGAGTTACTGCTCAAATCTGGTTTGAAATTTTTAATATTAAATTTTTCATCTCCACCAAAAAGTGAAGAGGCTTCTAGTGCAAATCTTTGAACTAAAACTTCCACATCTTCTGCTCTCTCTTTAAGTGGCGGAATATCAAATTTAACACTAAACATATCATCTATATGTTCATTAACAAAAGCTTGTTTTGCAGTTGCTATAACTCGAGTAGAGTTCTCGTTAATAGTCTCTATTAATCTTATAATATTAGGTGAGTTATCTATATTTGTAATGATAATTTCATTGGAGCTCTCAAGAGCAATTAAAAGTTCATCAAAACTAGACGCATCTATAACAGATGCACCTGGAAGTATGAAAGAAGCTAAACTTCTTTTGCCAACACCACTTTCTCCCATAACGAGAGCATTTACACTAAGTGTTTTTAAAAGAGTAGCTGTTTTGAATGCCTCCCTAGAAGCATTTGAAGCAGTTATAAAACTAGTCGCATCCACAGCCGCTGCCGCCACCTGTACCACAACAACCTTCGTCATCTTGCTTGTTTTCAGCAGGAATACCAGTCATAGCTTCTTCAGCAGACGCATCTCTAACATTGTTAACAGTTACGCTAAACATTAAAGCTTTACCAGCTAATGGGTGATTGAAATCTATCATAATAGTCTCAGCGCCAATCTCTTTAACTGTAACTTGTACAGTCTGCCCATCATCACCTTGACCATAAAGAGTCATTCCAACTTCTAAATCAATACCGGCAAATTGGTCAGCAGGAACTTCTTGTGTTGCTTCTGCATTGTACTCACCATAAGCATTTTCAGGCTGTACAAGTACATCACCTTTTTCACCAATTGCCATGTCAGTTATTCCAGTTTCTAAACCTGGGATAATTTGACCTTTTCCAAACATAAATACTAGCGGAGCTCCACCAACATTACTATCTACTACTTTATCACCATCGCGTACTTCGTACTCGATTGATACAATTTGATTTGCTTCAATTGCCATTTAACAACCTTCTAATTTATTTTTTGGGATTTTATCATAAAAAACTATAATATGGCTGAAAATATCAGCCATAATATGATTACTTAATATACTTTTTCGCTTCTTTAGCTTCACTTGATTGTGGGTATTTTGCTACAACTGCACTAAAGAATGTCTTAGCATTCTTTTTATCACCAGTTTTTTGCATTGCAATTGCCGAATGTAACATTAGTTTAGGCATATAAGATGCCTTTGAATAAAGTGATGCACTCTGTTTAAAATATGTTATCGCATTAGAGTAAATTTTTCTTCTATAGTTCATTTCACCAAGCATATAATTTCCATATGCTGGTTTATAATTTTTCTTTACCAAGAACTCGTAATTTACTATAGCATTTGTATACCATTTTTTATCAAAATATACTTTAGCTTGCTTAGCAATTTCAGCATTTGACATTGAAGCTAATTTATATTTAGCTTGTTTCTTTGTTCTATATGAAGACTTCAACTCTTTTGCTATTAAGGCTTTAAAATTATTTACATCATTTACTAATGAATTAAACTCTTTTTTTGTCACATAATCTCTGTTTATACTATCTATGAGTAGTGACATTTCACTCATAAGAACTTTTGTTTTATCTATATTTTCTGAGTTACTTCCAACTACTTCACTTAGCCTTTTCTCATACTCATCGCTATTTTCACTTTTTAAAGTATTCTCTTCATTTAATCTATTAAGAGTAATTTTATTATTATGTGCTTTCCTGCTGAGACTTTCAATTATACTCTGTAAGCCATCTATCCTTTCTCTTAGTGAATCAACTTCATTTGCCTGATTATTACTTTTAACAACAACTTTACGTAGTTTGTCTTTATTATCTAATATTACTTTTTCATTGGAAGTTAGTCCATAAGGCTCGGGATTACTAAGGTCACCGGCACCAAACGCAGAAGGTTCGGCACTGATTAAAAGAAGTGGCACAGCAGTTGTTAATAAAACAACTAAAACACTGCGTTTCATATATTTATACTATTTTATTATGGTAGTAGTTTAAAATCTACACGACGATTTTGAGACCAGCAATCTTTAGTTTTATCACTACATACTGGATTACTTTCACCATAACTTACCATAGCAACACGAGATGCATCAACACCTTCAGCAACTAATGCTTTTTTCACTGCGTTTGCACGTTTAAGACCTAGCGCGAAGTTATACTCATCACTACCCCACTCATCACAGTTACCTTCAAGTTTCACACTGTAAGCACTTGCAGCTGTATTTGCAACAGTAGCACCATTAGAGATTTTACCTTGCATATCAGCATTGATATTAAACTTATCAAAGTCAAAGTAAACAGAAGTTAACTGTTTTTCAATGTCAGACATACTTAGTGAATCTGTTCCTGAACTAACTACACTGCTTTCACTTGATACAGTTTCAGTCTCTACTGCTTTAACTTCTTGTGCTACTGGAGCTTCAACTTCTTGAGCAGGAGCATCTACAACAGGATCTTTTGAACTACATCCACTAAAAACTAAAAGTGCTACAACAACACTAGAAAGTACTAAACTTTTCATATTTGAATTCCTCAATTTAAATTAAAATTATTATAGCAGATAAATGCTAACAAAAATTTTAAATTTTGTTTACTTTTCTCTTTACCAATCCATTGATTGAACTCTTCCATATTTTAGGGGGAAAAGATAATTTTTATTATGATTAAGTCTTATAATACCAATAGAACTTTGGGCCATATAATTTTTAATAAATATAATTGCATCTCCATCTTTTGAAAATCTAGGAAACTCATTTATGCCTGTGCCAGTTAACCTTCTAATAAAATCTGTCTTTGTAGAGATAAGATGAAGGTTAAATGTGTTCGCACTAAAAGCATTTGAACTCTCTCTTGCTTTATACACTATATACTCACCATGAGCACTACATGCTGAGTTACTTTTACCATAGTAAATCATCTGCTCAACTTCACTTGAACCTAATCTTTTTGCAAATACATTAGGGTAGCCTAATCTATTTGATATAAAAACCATTCTATCTTTACTCATGAACTGTGCGTTTACATCAATTCCATTGTATTTTGTTTCTCTGGTATATTTTTTAGAATCTACTTTATAACTATAAACATCTGGTTGCCCATCTTTGGCCATTGTTAAAAGAAGCATTTTACCATCATCACTAACATCAGAACATATCATCATACCATCTGAAGAGATTACATTTGTAACTGTAGCTGTTCTTATATCAACATGTTTAAGTGTTGGTACATTAGAATCTAACGCAGTATAATAAAATGAGTTTTGTGCTCTGTTTGCCCACTTAGGAAAAACATTAAAACCACCATTCACAATAGTGTGCTGATACGTGAGAGTATAATCAGCAATTACAATTTCGCTTTTTTTAGGTGCGACTATACGAGAGAAGATAACCTTTCTTTTCATCCATGCAACTGATGGCTCACCCATAAATTCATTTATATCATAAGCAATAGCATGAGAAATAAACATATATATATCTTGTCTACCTACTTTATAGTTTTTATTTAAAATAGTTTCATTTTCTTTTAGAAGTTTAATACCAACATTTAATGCACCATTATCATCTTCAAACATTTTATATCTGAGTACATAATTCATATCTTTATTTCCAACAATTACGTTTGTATCATTAAAGTGAGTTTCACGGTAGTGTCTATCAACATTAAATATTGATATTACATTCAAATCTGCAACAATAGATTTAAAAAATCTCATCTTAAATGTATCATCATAGCTGATAGAAGAGTCTTCTACTGCGATAGATGGAAGAGAATCAACCCTTTTAATAACTTCGATTGTTGAATCCTCTGCATATGAGAGGCTAAATAGCATTAATAATGATAAAAATATTTTCAATTTTATTCCTTTGATCTTAATATAACTTTTGTACTAAATGATTTATTTTGTGGGTTGATTGGAAATACCACACTTTTAAGTCTATTTTTTATTTTATCTACTTCTGCGTTTAAGGCATCATTTGCAGAGTAAGTTAGGATTCTAAAATCCATAACTTTTCCTATTGAATTAAGTTCAATATATGCCATAACACTATATCCCTCAGAATTTGGAGGAACACTGAAATATCTGTAAACTAAAGCCTGAATTTTAGCCAAATATTCATTAACCTCATTTGCTGTTGAAGAAGGAGAGTTTTCATCATTTGTTTTAGCATTATCTAAATCATTAACTTTTTGAGAAATAGACTCAACACTGTTTTGCTCAGTTGTTTTAATCTTTTTTTGTATATCTATAATTCTTTTTGAATCTTTAGGTTGAACTTTTTTCTTCTGTATTTTTTTCGTCCATACATCACTAAAGAGGTCATTTACATCAACATCTTGAGGTATCTCTGAAACGGCACTCTCTACGGGAGTTGGTTGTACACTTTTTTGAGCTGATTTAGACTTTCTAGGCTCTATATCTATAGATATAGAGATAAAATTATCTTTTTTTAATGCATAGGAATCAATTTGAGAAGAATTTATCATCATAAATATAAAAATAGCTAAAAAAAATGTAAAAAGAGAGAGTGATATGAAACCACTTATGTAAAAGAGAGGATTATTTCTAGCCATTTGTAGCTAATGAAACCTCACTGAATCCAGCTTGCTTAACAGCAGCAAGTATCGACATGACAATCCCGTAATCTAAACTTTTATCTGCACTGATTAATACTGTAGCTTTAATGTCAAAACTAGCAGATTTTTTGTAGAAATTTTCTACAAAATTATTTACTAAGTAAACTTCTTTATTTACCATAAGAGTTAAATCTTTATCAATTGTAATGTGCACAGGTGGTATTTTAGAGAGTTGTTGAGAAACTGAACCTTGCGGCAGTTTTATATTTTCTTCATAAATGATATTTGGTGCAATTACCATCAAAATTGCAAGTAAAACTAACATTACATCCACTAGTGGTGTAATATTGAGTTCCGGTTTATCTTCCCAATCGTAAATCATAAACTATACTTTACGAGCGAGAATTGCATCACTTTGCATCTGAAGATAAGATATTACTTCAAACGATTGTCTTTTAAGTACTTGGTGATATGTGTATGCAAATATTGCAACAAAGATACCTGCTGCAGTAGCAATTAGAGCATCCGAAACACCGCCAGATATTATAGACATACTACCACTACTTTGACCAATATGAGTAAATGTGTCAAGAATTGAAACAACAGTACCAAATAAGCCGATAAAAGGTGTAGTAGATGCAAATATAGAAAGTATTGAGAGTCCTTTTGTTGCCTCTTTTGTAGCCGCCATCATTCCAAGGGATAAAACTTCTTTTGAAACAATTGAACTAGATTTAATAAAGTTATTTAAAAAAGAGTTTTCGTTAACAGTTGTAGCCCCTAAAAGGAGTGTCTCTAGTGATTCACTCTCATTTTTGAGCCAACTATTAAGAGAAAAATAGCGGTAGATAAACACCCAGTTTAAAACTATAAAGTATACTGACAAAAGTGCCAATACACCCAAAGTAACTGGGTGACTTTTTAGATAAAAATCGATTAAGTCGTTAGTCATAGATTATATTAATCTTTGAGCAGCAGACTCTATTTTAGCAGAAACTGAAGCGATAGCAGGGTTAGAATCAGCGATAGATGTAATAAGCTCTTTCGCCTCTTCAAGTGCAGTAGCAATTGCACTCTCACTCTCACCACGTATAGCAACAGCACCTTCAACTAAAACAATTACTTTTTCTTCATCAACTTGGACAACGCCCCAGTTAATTAGAATAGATTCGACTGTTTTATCTTCTTTTTCGATATCAACTACACCAGCCTCTAACAGAGTTGTTAAAGAAGCATGACCAGCTAAAACACCGAACTCTCCCTCTTCACCAGGGAGAACAACACCAACAGCTTCACCATCATAGATGCCGCCATTTGGAGTTAGAATTTCAAGTTTAAACTTTTCCATTACAGTCCTTTAGTATCAGAGTTATTGCTTTGCAGCTTTTTCTCTTGCCTCTTCCATACTACCAACCATGTAGAATGCACTTTCTGGCATATCATCACACTCACCATCAAGAATAGCTTTAAAGCCACTGATAGTATCTGATAGAGAAACATATTTACCAGGAGCACCTGTAAATACTTCAGCAACGAAGAAAGGCTGAGAAAGGAATTTCTCAATTTTACGAGCACGTTCAACAACATTTTTATCATCTTCAGAAAGCTCATCCATACCAAGAATCGCAATGATATCCTGAAGATCTTTATACTTTTGAAGTGTTTGTTGAACACCACGAGCAACACCATAGTGCTCTTCACCAATAATTTGTGGATCAAGTAATCTTGAAGTTGAATCTAGAGGATCAACTGCAGGATAGATACCTTTTTCAGCAATTTTACGGTTAAGAACTGTAGTTGCATCTAAGTGAGCAAAAACAGAAGCTGGAGCCGGGTCAGTCAAGTCATCCGCAGGTACGTATACTGCTTGAACAGAAGTAATTGAACCTTTGTTAGTTGATGTAATTCTATCTTGCAGAGCACCCATTTCACGAGCTAGAGTTGGTTGGTAACCAACAGCTGAAGGGATACGACCAAGAAGTGCAGACATCTCTGAACCTGATTGAGCGAAACGGAAGATATTATCGATAAACATCAATACATCTAGACCTTTTTCATCACGGAAATACTCAGCCATTGTAATACCTGTAAGAGCGATACGGTTACGTGCACCTGGAGGCTCTGACATTTGACCGTAGCACAGTGCAACTTTGTCAAGTACATTAGAGTCTTTCATCTCGTGATAAAGGTCATTACCTTCACGAGTTCTCTCACCAACACCAGCGAATACTGATAAACCATCATGACCATGAGCAACATTATGAATAAGCTCCATGATAATAACTGTTTTACCAACACCAGCACCACCAAATAATCCAACTTTACCACCCTTAGAGTAAGGAGCAAGTAAATCAACAACTTTGATACCAGTTTCAAACATCTCAGTTGTAGTTGATTGATCAACTAACGGTGGAGGTGCACGGTGAATTGACCATTCTGGTGCATCTGTAATATCACCAAAACCATCAATAGGCTCACCAATTACATTAAAGATACGTCCTAAAACTTTATCTCCAACAGGAACTTTAATAGGAGATCCAGTAGCAGTAGCATCCATACCACGTACTAAACCTTCACTCATATCCATTGCAATCGTTCTAACACGACCGTCACCTAAGTGAGCTGCAACTTCTAGTACTAAACGAGTTGTAGTACCTTCTAAACTTACTTGAACTTCAATTGCTTCGTTAATTGTTGGAAGATAACCATCAAAATCAACATCAACAACCGGGCCCA